>Ga0255049_10000224_pt1 | contig 35227 bp, 56 predicted proteins | sample JV7_2_3_MG_FD_183615 | JGI IMG/M metagenome (GOLD analysis project Ga0255049, IMG submission 183615) | Seawater microbial communities from Jervis Inlet, British Columbia, Canada - JV7_2_3 | ecosystem: Environmental > Aquatic > Marine > Inlet | place: Canada: British Columbia | collected 2016-10-06 | reverse complement strand
CCAGACCTCCTTATTAAATGGATTTAGCTCCATCGTCTGGCATACGTTGAGGAAATAAGCCAGTTCAGAGGCTGTTGTTCCTTTTGCGACATTCTGCTGGATAACAGCGACTTGATTTTTTTCGTAGCCTGTCAGCTCGGCAACTTTCGTATATAGCTGCAATTTATTTTCTGTGTTATTCATAATTTTATTTTAAAGTTGTTAATTCTGGATATTTTTCAATCAATTTTACAATGCAATTCATATTAAATAAATCCTGTTTCGTGCATCCATATTTTGGAGCTAAATTAATTGCTTTGTTTATTACTTTTTTTGCTTTTGATAGCTGCTTTTGATAAACTATTTTTTCCAAATTTTCTTGTCCGATTTCCCTCATTTCTGGAGTCGGAATTATGGGATTTAAAGCGTTTTGTTCAGATATTATTTGTTCAGATAATCTCATAATTTATCGTTTATATTGTTTGTGATTCGTTTTACATCCTGCATCCATTCGTAAATTGATTGATGTTTTAGATGGCATACGAATATTGAGGTACTAAATAAAGAGGCTAGTTTTAGTCCGATATTTGGATCTTCGCTGATTACGTAGAAATATCCATTTCCTTTGCGTAATTCAAAGTTTCCAATTTCTTTTTTAATAGCTTGGTTTACTTGTTTTAAAGTTTTTGCAGTTGTCATCGCTATCGTTTATATGTTTTACGTTTTATTCTGAATTTTTCAATAATTACCTCGTCATTTTCATACGGGATTTTCTTTCTGGACAAATAAGTATTGATCGTGTCCATCTTTGGCATATTCGGATTATCGCAAACCGCTGTAAGCGTTGCGTAAGCCTCCCGAATATGCTGTTTTTTCCAAGTTACTATAAGTATGTGTTTCATAATTTTAAATCGTTTTTAATTGATGAAATTGTTTTTGCTATTGCGTTTTGCTGATCGCAAATTAATGCTAATGACATTTCGTTGATCATTATCATTATTTCATCGACTTGATTATCAGTTAAATTTTGACATTGCAAATGTTTGATAATTTTAACTTTTGCATTATCCGATTGCGGTATAAGTATTGCCATTTTCTGTGATATTAATTAGATGAATTGTATTTGATTTATATTAACTTTTGCCATTTTATTATTATGGAGTATTTTAATCATAATGCAATCATCTACTGTTATGCTGCAAATTTCTATAATATCGCATCCCCAGATTGCGATTTTTCCGATGGTATTTTCAATAGTAGCCATATTTTCTGTGTTTTTCTGTGTTTGTTGATACAAATATAGACAATATTTCGGTAAATCCAAATATTTTCTTTTAAATCTGGTTTGCCTCAACCAAAAAAGCAATTATACAAATCACAAAAACAAAGATTATAGCAATATCGTCTGGCTCAATTTTAATTTGTTTGCTGTGCTTTCGATTATTTCTCGACATAATAACTCCGGTATTTTTGATCGTTCGTAATTTCCCTTTAATCCCTGTGTTCCTGTCTTAGATCCTCTCGGAGCTGCCTCGTGATGACAATTATTGTTTCCATTGTGGCACTCTGGTCTAGGTTTCCAACCGTCTGGATTAAACATTGGATTATAAACGTTATTACTGAAAATCATTGTCGGTTTTGCTCTAAAATCGCCATATTGACAATACCAAATTGTTGCTCTTGGTAGTGATTTCATAAAATCCATTTTATGTAAATAACCTCGTGGATTTTCAATGTAATAAATACAGTCAAAATATTTTATTAGCTCCAGAACTTTCAAACACAATCGATCTGATTTTTCTGCAAAATCTGTTTTTGGCTTTCCCATATCTCGATGGTGCGAAATCGCTGCGATTGAGTACGTTGTACAGGGAATTGATGCCCAGATAACAGCTGGTTTGAATGGAATGTCTGTTATTTTTATTTGTTCAATATCAACTTGCAAGTTGATTTTTTCGAATGGCTCTATGTCAACACTAAAAACATTGACACCATCCATTTTGTCGCAGACTTTTCCGATCGACCTACTTCCAGCAAATAGTTCCAACACGTTCATTCGTCATCGGTATTTGGTATTTCAAAAATCATTTTAAAATAGTTTTTCCCATATCTTTCGACCTCTCTGGATTTTGTTAATTTTAATCCGTAGCCTCTCATTCTGGACAGAGTTTCTTCTATTTCTTTTGCCTCCAGCTCTTTATTTTTTGGTCTTTTTAATATGTATTTTCGTCTGCTCATTATGTTAAATTTTCGGGCAATTTACAACCCAGATTTATTGTGCAATATCGCTTTACTTTATCTATGTAATCCGAAAACTCTGGAACTTTTAATTTCGTTGTGGTCTTTATGTATTCGAATATCTCTCCAGTATTTTCGTCTTGTTTGCTTCGTTTGAGAAACTTGTATTTAAAGATCTCGTGCAGCTCGTCTTTCTCGTAGCCTGTGTAATCCGATACAATCGCCAGAATTTTCCAGTACAATCGATTCTGTTCAATGGTTCGCTTCCCTGTGTATTTTGAAATCGAAAAATAATAGCTGCCCTCTGGCAGATCTTTTAACAGCTTTTCAAAATCGTGTCTGTCTTTCCAGATTATGTTGGCTCTGGCATCTTTTTTAAAAACTCCGATATATTCGTTTTTCATATTATCGGAGCTTAGTTATATAAATGCGCTCTGCGACCTTTTTAAGCTGTTTAAAGGACATCAAATCGTTGTGGAGCTGTGGAGCTTTCTTTTTTATCCAAGCTCCTTTAGGATTGACGTAAATCAGTCCAGCGTATTCTGGTATTTCCTCCAGAGTAATCAATTTATCTGGACAGGCAAAATAAAAATAGTTTGCTCCGTAACCGTTTGAGGTCTGATAGTGTTTTTCCTCCTTTTTAAAGTCAGCCAGAAAGTCGCTCCGACTCCTTTTAATTTCGATTTCCGTTGTCCTGTCATCGTAGCTGACAGTTAATACATCAGACTCCCAGCGATCAAACAAATAAATGTTTTTTGCTACCAGCGTTTGCCCTGTCATTTCTGAATGTAGGATCAGCCGTTTTTCGATTGTGTGAATGTTCATTTTCTGTGTTGATTAATATTCGCATTCTTTAAAAAATTTTTGTGCAACCAGCATCGCACTTGGTTTGTCGTTTAATATGCTGATAATAACTCGTCTGGGAGCAGATCTTAATCGATATTTTTTACCTATCGTCAAATATTTACTGGTTGATCCTCCAATATATTCGACATAATCGCCTCTCTGCATATCATCTGGCAATTTTTCTCTCAATCTCTGAATTTTATTTATAGTTAGTTGTTTATGGTATGCCTCCACAATGTCCAGAGCTTTTAAATATTCATTTCTTGTTATCATTTTCTGTGTTTTTTAACTATTTATAAAACGGCATTAAAACTCCTTTTATACTTTTGTTATAAACAATAAAATATGATTGATAGAACAACCCATAATAAAGCCATACCACCAAAGCAATAAATTAATGTTTGCATAAAATCTTTTCTTGGGTCACTCATCTTCTTTGTTTTGGTTTAATGTTCCATTCACTACTTATTTCATACAACTCTTTTGGCATATAAACTTTAGAACCATCCCTATCTAAATAAACCCAGCTTCCGTTTTCTTCCCACGCACCATATATTAGCCCTTTGTTTAATTTACTTTTTAGTAGGTATGTTTTCATCTTCTTTGTTTTGGGTTAATTGTTTTTTTGCTTTAGATATTTTTTTCTGTAGCCTTAAAGATGAATATTCTAACATCTTGATTAGTTTTCGTTTATCAGTCATCCTCTTCTTTTATTTCTTCTTCTAATTCTACTATTCTAATCTTTATCATCTTTTTAGTCAAACCGTTATACTAGTTTATTAATATACCATTCTGGCAGCTCCAAAATCTGGTTTGGCTGTTGAAAAAATTCGTAACCAGCTCCCCAGTTTTCATCCTCCATACATTCTTTGAACTTATCGCATAGACTGTCATAAACTCGTTTTCCAGCCTCCAGAACTGTGTCTGATAGTTTGAATACGTTACAGGAATACGGAGCTTTATTTTCAACTACAATGTGATACGCCAATGGCTGTTCGAAATGCTGTCGCTGGTAAGCGATATAATACATAGCAATTTGCAAATCGTATTTTAAGTTGATCAACTGCTTTGTGTACGCATCCAAACTCGCATCCGATGTCGTTTTCAAATCAAAGATGAATTTTTTTCCATCGTGAAACTCTCCAGCTCCATCCAGATAACCCACAAATGGCAACTCCTTATGTTTCCACTCGATTTTCTTTTGCGTTTCCGTAGTGCCGTTTAAAATGGCTTTAGCCTCTGGATTGTTCGAGACTTGATCGACCATTATTTGTGCTGTGTTATATTGAACCTCTGAAACGATTGTTAAATTGTTTTCCGCTGCTCTGCTCTGTGCCTCTGCATAAGCCTCTTTACCAGCTTTGGATCTCCTGTCGATTTTTGGAATTACTAAATATTTATTTTCAAACTCGTCTGGAGTTAATAAAAGACAATCCACAACCGAGCCGAGAACCATACTGTCTGTTGGTTCAAATTTTTCGTTCAAATATTGGATGTAATGGATCGGACTCCGTGCGAATTGCTTTAGTGATGAATAGCTTAATTTTCGCTTTTCCAGATTCGGTTTCTGGATCTCAAATCTTTGTAAGTAATTTTTCATTTTTCTGTGTTATTTATTAATTATTGTTACTGGGATTCCTCCCCACTCTTTATTGAAATCTGTATCAATAGGATGCCAGATTAAATTCGGTTTGTTCCACGCCTCTGATTCGCAGTAAGCCATTCGTTTATCGCAGCTTGGACAGAGTAGCATATCGCCATCGTGCGTTGTATCTGGAATTTTTACCTCTGGAGATTCCTCGCAGACATTACATTTTAAAAAAATTGCTTTCATTTTTCTGTGTTTTAAAGGAGGATTGCTCCCCCTGTTGGTTATTGCTTATTATTAAATAACTTTGTTTTTGTATTTGTGAGAACAATGAGTCATAGTCATAGATAAATATTTTTGTACTGTTGGATTAGATTCCACCTCGCCAATATTTACAAGATATTCCACGTGCTTTTGAGTCGCTTGTTTAATTGACAATAGAATCGTTAAGTGTGTTGGTGTATCCATAAACTTCCAAAATAGCTTTTTAGTTTCGTTTTGCTCCTTGTGTGTTTGCCCCTCGAAAACTATTTTTTTTGCCTCGACCTCACATCTTTCGATTACTCGCCTAAGTTTATACCATTCTTGAGCATTTTTTATTCGACGCTTGACTGCATCCCTCTCTTTTTGTGTCATTGTTTTCATAATTTCTGTGTTTTTCTGTGTTTGATGAATCAAAGAAAAGCATTATTTTTGTAAAAACCAAACGATTCCAAAAAAAAAGGCAAAAAAAAACCTCCCAGACATAACTCCGAGAGGCTTTTACACAGAAAACAGGTCTGTTTGTTCAGACCTATAGAATCTTAGCTCTTTTGAGCTTTACAAGGCTGTCAGCCGTTGATTTTCCAACGGAATACTGATCTCCTTTGTTAATTTTTTGTTTAGGCATATCAATAATAAACTCAACAGTAACGTAATTTTCTCTCTGCACACCATCCAGAACCTTTTTTGGTGTCGTTATCGCTTTACGCTTTGGAGCTTTTATTTCTGCTTTAGGTTCAGACGTTTCTGGTTTGCTTTCCGTTGCCTTTGGTTTTGAGGCTGTTGGTTTTTTTGCTGTTGCCATAATACAAATTTAGTGATTTTACTGTAATAACAAAATCGTTAGCAATCCACCAGCAGAAATACAGAAACCAAGTCCATAAATCGTTTTGGTTAATTTCAATTTTCCGATTTGATTTAGCTGTAAATTGATAGTATTTTCTTGACTGTTAATCTGGTCTTTAAATACCAGCGATTTCATTTCTTGCCCAGATATTATTTCATCCTTTGACTGGATTATGGAGTCCAGATAATCCGTTTTTTTATTGCAGATAGTAAGCAGACTGTCTTTCAGATCCAACTGGATCAACCCGTTTACAATCGCTGTGTATTTTACTTTATCAATGCAGATTGTGTCTGTGGAGGATGGCTGACAAAATGCTGTCTTGTACCCTGTAATCTGTACCAACAGAAACGGAAATACTATCGTAAAAATTCTTAACGTCATCCTCTAAACTGTTTAACTCATCCACTTTTGCCGAAAGCTCAATAATTTGCTTTTTAGCTTCTTTCTCCTGTTGATTGATATGTTGTATTGTCTTTTCATATTCAATCAGCCTAGAGCCTTTAAAATAGCTCTGTGAGGCAAAATAAATGTTTAGACCAAAGCTGACCAGAAACAAAAACCCCAAAACGTAAACTGGTCTTATTTTCGGTAATCCCATCGTGCTGCTGTTCCTCGTATGTCGTAATGCGTAAACGAGTTATAAATTCCGATACCGCCCTGTTCCATTTTACCCAACGTTATCAGCTCCATTATTATATCTGCGACTTCTTCTGGTTTGAGATTTCCGATAACGATATCTCCAGCTTTGCCCAGCAAATGTTGACTTTTAGTTGCACCTCCGACAAGAGCATTATAATCTGGAGATCGATAACCAGAGTTTACCTTTATCGGTCTGTCTACATAATCCCGTAAAACTTGCAGATTTTCCGCAAGTTCCACGACATTATTATATACATCAATTGGCATCTTTGAACCGTCAGAGCAATCGAACTCCGACTGGTTAAAATTTTTAGTCAGCCTCTTGGACATTATTTCTTCGTTAGTTTTGGTTTTTCCTCCTTTTTTGCCAGACCGATCAGCGAATCTTTTGACCGCAAAAATAACAGCGACAAAGCTGCTAATTCTCCAGCCTCCATCGTTGAAAATGATTTTGACAAATACATATAAACAGCTCCAGCGATTAACACTAGTCCGACTATGGTAGTTACTATTCCATTTTTAAATAAACGGTTCATTTTTGCAAGTTTTTGATCTCCGAAAGTATCTGGGCAAAACCCGTTTCAACTTTCTTATCGAGATCGTTAAACATTTTGGTAACTTCTTTCATTTCCGCTTGGTTTTCTTTTACGTAAGTTTCAAAATCGTCCTTAAATTTATCGATTCTGGCGTGTACAACGTTGTCGGATTTTTCCATATAGGCTTTTATTTCCTTCATTGCTGCTTTTTTACTTGCCGAATATCCGAGTTGTTTTTCCTTTAAATCTTGAACGTCCTTTGCACATTCCGTTTTCATTTGTTCAATGGTGTGGCTCATTTTTTCGGACTTGATTTTATCCCGTAAAATGTAGCTGCCAATTCCCACCGCCCCAGTCATTATGTAAATGACATCTTTCAAATTAAATGTTGCCTCTGCCATTGCATCTATTTGTAGCAAATTCCACAACATTTCTAAACCTCAAATACTCGATAAATAGTACGTATAATCATTCGTGAATCGCCTGTAATGGGCTGCGTTCCTCCCGTTGCCTGTATGCCCAAATTAAAATTTTGCTTGATGCCATACGCCTTGTCTTTTATAAGGTCTGGAGGTATGGCATAAACATAGTCTTGCGTAGCGTCAAGAATGGTTTGCGATGTTATGACCGCATCCGTTGGAACAAATACAGCTCCATTCGTGTACCCGATTTCGATGTTCACGTTACCCTCGTATTTGTTGCCTTGATAATCAAGATTGAAAACAAAACCATCGGGAACTATATATTTATTTGCCGTTGCAAAGCTCTCGCCTGTTAACAATGCTGGAACAGTTCCCAGCTGCAAAATTTTCGCTGGTTCAATAGTAGTCGTAACGACCGATGCCATCATTCCTTTTAAAACCAAGCCTTCGACAGCTCTGGATTCCCATTGCGTAGGTAATGGCTGATCTTTTACAGACAGCAAAATTCGATCCTCGTCTGCCCACGCTTGTCTTGTTTCTAAATCCGTTAAATCTGAAATTTTTATAGCCATTATTTAAAGTTTCTTTTCCTTATATTTTGAGTACGATCCGCAAAAGTTATAACGTGATATCGACCTCTAAAGTACGATAATTCTTCGGTCGTGTCAAATTCCTCGATGGTTACTGGGAGGTCGCAATACGCCTCTGTGTTACATTTATTATAGTCTGTAATTAAAATGTCATTTGCTAACATTTTGTTGCTAACTAAATAATCGCTGGTTTTCCCTGTCATAAATCTGGTTTCCAGCGTGTATTTGTATTTAATAGAATCTTGAATTTGTGTTACTTTTCGAGCCGTTGTAAAATAGGTGTCCGTTGTCAGCTCTGGTCTTTTCTGCCAGAAAATGCCTTTGATTCTTATTTCTTGATACCAGTTTAAATCTGTGTAATCAAAATCAGAGCTTTCAATATTTCCGTTTTGATAGGTAATTATTCGCACCGTTCCATCGACTGTTTCCTCGTCGTAATTCATCAGCGTATAAATCTGCGAAAATACCTCAATAGCTGTACCGTAAACGATTAATTCTGCTTTGACATAATAATCGCCTACTCCGTGAGCTGACAGGACATTTTGCCACTCGATTAAATAGCCTGTGTAATACTGCTGATCGCCCGTTCCTAAACTTCCCAAATCGTAAAACGTGCCGTATGCTCCTGTGTTTAATGTTGCGACCTCTGTGCCGTTTTTAAACAGCTTCATCACAGCCGTATCGCCAACATCCAGAACCCGAAATAAAAATTCCCTTTTATCGTTTCTTTTTGGATCACTTGAGCCAACATCCGCAAAAACATTTAAGGTCTGTAAACAGTCCTCGCAATGGCAATCGCACAGAGCTTGTGCGTCAACCGTTGATTTCGCTTGTCCACAGGATCTGACCGCCATTATTCCAAGCGTTTCTGGGCTGTTATTTCCTAATCTTTCAACTATCATTTTATTCGACTTTAAATGGAATTTCTGGATTTCCAGCTTTGCCCTCTGCTCCGATTACTACTCCATCCTCTCCGATTATTACTCCTCCACCATCTTTGTCCTCCCACCATACACGACCAGTAATGCAATAGGTACTCCCAGCTATTAGTTGTGTATAATCTATCATACATTCCAAATCGACATAAAAAAGAGCTGGATCAACTGTTATTTTTGTGTGCGTTTCTCCAGCCAAAGGAATCAGCGGACTCCCAGCCTCTGGATCTCTGAATGTTGATAACTCGTGAATTGAATAAAGACCGCCATTTTCAATATCAAATCTGATAACTCCAGAAATAGTTTCATCGTCAACGGTTAAAACTCCAGCATCGCACCGAGTAAAACGAGCTTTTACAAATGTATTTTCATCAGTTAAATAGTTTCCATTCAAGTTATTACCTATCGAGTCGTATGTATTAATTTCAGCACAATATGTTTTCGGATCTTCCGTGTCGTTTTTATCCCACAGCTGCACATTTCCATCTGGCGAAATCCATCTGTAACGTGTAACATTTGTATCGCTCTGGACATCAACATCAAACACCGTTACAATTGCATAACCATTTTTTAAAGAGTATCTGTACGACTCCATATTAAATCCATTATTCGGCTCTGTTGGATCATAGAAAATAGTGTTTACATCTGGATTATTTATCCATTTTTCCCAGCGTAATTTGAAAGCAATTTTTATATCGTATCTGGTTTGATTGTCAAAAAATCCCAACGATGTCCATTTAACAAAATTGAACTGATCGCCCGTTAATAATGTGAAACCTCGCTCTGTGTCTATCTCTATTTTTTGCTCTATAAATGAATATCCACTAACAGGCACAAAAACCGAATTTCCTAAAACATCAAAATCGTATCTGTCCAGCTCAAAAAGATCTCCAGTTGATTCATTATACGCAGCTAACAAAAACGAGCCACTTTGAATAATTGGCAGCTCTGGATCCCCAGCGTCATTGATATAAAATCGGACATTGAAATTTTCCAGATTCCATAAATATCCATCTTCCATCCAACCTTTGAAATCAGTATAACCAGCCAGAGTATAGTCGATAGGATGCGGAAAAAATTGGTGGTCTGAACTTCTGATGAATGCCAAATCTGGAACGTCAGCGGAATAATCATATTGGTCAACTTTCGCCAAAATATTTACCCTGTCATCGGTTTGATTTGTCAGCGTTCCATCGCCAACATCAACCCAGATAACAAAAAATCTCGTGTCATTTAATTTGGTTTGCTGTAATGGTGTAAACACCGTTTCAAAGTTTACAACGATTTGAGAGCTTGAAATTCTCGTTGCTGTGAAATTCTGTATAACCGTTGAATTAACTGCTCCAGCTCCGTAAATTGTCCGCTTAGAATCGTAAATAAAATTCGTTTCGAAATCCTCCAGATTTACATAATTAATCGAGTCTGGTAAATAAGAAACTCCGACCATAACTGGATCAGTAACGCCAAAGCTATTTGTTAAGCTGTTAACCCTTATTTCGACGTTCGTGGTATTTGATACCGAAAGACCATCCAAAGTTCCACCAGAGCCATCTGTCAAAGCCGTAGAGCCTAAAGCATAATTATTTGTAAACCCGTTAAACGCCTCGTTGAAAAATCCAACTGTTCCAAGCCTGTCATCCAGCACGACATTTTTGTTTGTGTTTGGATTAGAAACGACATCCCGAAAACTAACATCTATAACGTATTTTAGACTATTTGCACCATCGAATAATAATGGATTCGTTCCTGTTTGTAAATTGGGCAAATATCCGTCGACATAATAGGGCAGAATTATAAACTCGTGTTCGATTTCAAAATACTGAATGTTTGAATCTGGAGAAAGACCGACAAATTTTGACGTTACAGAGCCATTTAACCACGCTTTCTGTATTGAAATTCCAGCTGGATTCAAAGTTACGGGAGTTCCAGCAGCCGTAACAATTCCATCTGCGAAAAATTCCTGTGTCGTGCCATCGATTTTGCTGTTATAATTTGTTACCTCTGCGTTCTCGATTAAGTTATATTTAAAGATACAACCTTCCATCGGTGTACGACCGTAAAAAATACCACTCGTAACCGTTACCGTTCCTGTCAACCAAGCTGTGTCCGTTATTATTGTGGTTGGATCTAAAAATGTTATGGTCTTTGACGCAACCGTAACACCTCCAGCTGTAACATAGACAATCGTATCGCCCAACGCCCAGCCCTCCGTTGTAAAATCTCCAGAACTTCGTGTCATTGACGAGCCAGATATTGTAATAACTGTTGAGGTCGATGCCGATGTCCACCAAGCAACGTCGATGCTGGTAACTACTTTTATTTTATCGCCAACATTACCAGCCAGATAGTCTGTGTAGTCAGTCAGATTCGAGGCAAATGTTTCGCCATTTCTGATCTGGGAATAAAATTTTTGCTCTAAAATTCTAACTCTTAACATTGTTCAAATTTAACCAATTTCCGACTTTATCTCGTCAAGTAATGAAAGTAACCCTTTTGTATTTTGATTTTTTGTGTGGATTTTTATTGCCTCCTGTCTTTCTGTCCAGACTTTTTGCTGCTCTGGATTCAAATCTTTTACCGATTTTTCCAGCTCTGACATCTGGCTATTATACATCTGTTTGTACTTTTTTAGATCCTTTTGAATCTGGTTTGCAAAATTATTAAACTGCGTCTGTTGATCCTTGATGCTCATATTCTGTTAAATTGTTTGTGTATGGTTCTCTTATCCAGCCGTCAACCGTTGCAAAATCTTGATCGAAACTCCACGCTATTTTTTCAATTTTTGCCCGTTGTCCTGTGTGCGTAATGCAATAACTGTTGTTAATAAGTTGTAAAAAATCAGCAAATCCAAACGGAATTTTCAAGTCTTTGAATAATCTTTTTTGACCTCTCTTGCCGTGCAGAACGAAAGACCGATCAGAAACATAATTTAGCCACAAATATTTGGCATTTAATATATCTCTGTGGTTGGTTGGAATGGTATAACCAAACGAGCCTCCAGCATCCATTAAAACCAGCTTTGCTGTCTGTGTGTTATCTCCTGTTACTTTCAACAATCCGACTCGGCTTTTTATTCTGGCAGCTTGATTTGATGAACCTCCAAAAAAGTTAACAACTCCGTCGATAACTTGTGCCACTTTCAATACGCTTTCTTCCAAAAGACTTAATTTATCCTTTCGATTCGGTAATGCCATTGGTATTCTTGTTTCCCCAAAGCCAGTTGTTAACACCCGTTTTTTATTGTTAATAACTGTCGGCTGCGTTACTACTTCGTAATTCGTTCCCAGAAAATTTATTATAGTCCATTCGTCTGTTAGATCCGTATCAAATGAAACCAGATAACGACCTTCCAAATCCTTTGTATTGTACAGTTTAACTTCGTTTTCAACATCTGGCAGTTGATAAGTTGACAAGCTCAACCAGAAAGAATCGTTTATCAATGGCTCTTGGTGTACGGTGTTCCCGATAATTGTTAACTGTGCAGAAAACATCCTGTTAACAAGTTCTAACATTTCCGACAATGTATAACCGAAATCAACGGTATCTGGAATACCAAGAGCCGTTGTCGATGGACTCAAAATAAACCGTCTGCCCTCGTCATTTTTGCTGGGCAAATAGTACATATTATCCAGCTCCGAAATCGAACTGGAATAACTATAACCTAAATATGTCAGAGCCTTTTCAATTAGCGTTTTGATTTTGCACCCTCTCCACAGCCTTGTCGGAGGAATTAGCAAGTCTATCAAATCAATGGTTAATTGAATCAAATAAATGGTTATTAACGCAGCGTAAATCGTATTGATTAAAGCCACAGCAATAGTCCAGATAATTGAGCCTAACGGGTTCGGAGGGTAATCCGTAAAATGGGCGATTATTGCAGCGACATCCTTCGAAATTTCCTTTACTATATCAGCTAATTGTTTAGCCATCAGAAACAAAGTAACAGCCAAAATACTTGCCTCCGCAATGGTCTGGTTTGCTGGTTTTTCTCTGACGTATGGAATGTCCGTAAAATCGCCCTGTGTCAATGCTCCGATGCTGTAAAGGTATCTATAAGTCAACCCAGCAGCACGATCAGATAATGCGTTTAAACCTTGATCTTTTTTGATTTTACATTTTACGTGAACTGGATCCAATTCAACAAATTCGTTTAAATCCAGAAACCCTTCAAACGCATTGTAGCTTGTTCCGTTTTGTAGCTCAATCGAGAACGGCAATCCCTCAAAGATTCCAACCGATGTTCCTGTCAGACCTCCCAGAATGTAATTACGGATTTTGACAGCGTTTTCGTTTACAAAAACAAATTCTTCTGTTGAAATATTTGCCTGTCCACCGTTATCGTCAAAGGTCGCAAGTATCGAAATGCCTCCCCAATCTTTGGGAGGAATAGTAACTGCACCGTCTAATTTAAAAACTGGGTTAACGCTCATTTTTTAGTTGAAAATAATGCTCCGTTTCTGTAATGTTTTTGCTCCACCTTGTCCAGCGTTCTAACTTTCTGAACAACTGCATCCGACATTTGATCGTAATTCCATTCTGTTGACGGCATATTTTTAATCGCTCTGGTTATCTGTTTTGTCGATTGCTCTAATTTATCGAATTTTTGCAATACAGCTTCGTTTGTTTTCCAGCCGTTGTTCATTAAATCAGCAGCACGATCTGAAATCTGGCTGTATGCTATTGGTCGCATTTCTCTGTTCCTGTAATTTTCTGCCATTCTGCCAAGATCATTATTTGAAATTCCACCGAGTTTTTTATTGGTTGTCGGATCGACAATTCTTTCTGCTGCATCCACTCGCACGATGTAACCATCTTTTCCACTCATATGAGGCGTTCCGAGAGCCTCTCCGACATTTTCTGTTCCTTCGTAGAATGTTGGCAAGGTCTTAATAAAAGCAGCTAATCCAGACAAATCTTTTATAGTATCTCGCAGCGGAGTTTTTGAACCCTGTTCCACCTTTGAGGCATACGCTTTAAACCCAGATAAAGCAGCATCGATATATTGTTGTCTGCGTTGAGCTTTGAGCTTTTTTAGTTGTAATTCTTTTTCCCTTGCTTCTTCGACAGCCAGAGATTTTTGTGCGTCAATATTACCCTGTTCCGCTAGTCTTTTTAATTCCTCCTGTCGTTTTCTGGCAGCAGATATTTCGTCATCCATTAACGCAATTCTCTCCTGTGTCCGTTGTCTGGTTCTGTCTTGTAAAATGTCCAAAGTAGCGTTTAAACTTTCTGCCAGTTCTTGTTGGCGTTCGATTCTTTCCTCCGCTAGTTCCTCCGCTGTTTTGTTTAACCTTTCTGCACCCTTAATTTGTGCCTCGATTACTTCATCGTTTGCAGCATTTAAAACCCTTACTTTTTCCTTTTCCAACTCTTTTAAATCTGCTAATAATTTTAAATTAATCAAATATTTTTCGTCAGCCGTTACGCCCTCTTTCATCGTTTCCGCTTTCGCTCTAAAAACCAGAGCTTTCATACGTATTTCAAATTCCTCGTCAATTAGTTTTTCCATTGCTTCGACATTGACCTCCTCAACTGCCAGACCTTTTCGAACTTGTATGGCTATTTCTTCATCGACAAGATCCTCCGCACTTGTTATGGCTTTTTTGAACAGTTCCTCGTTGATTTGATCAACTAAATCCGTTTGTTTCTGTGCCTCTCGTTTTATAGCATCAAGACGTTTTTGCTCTGCTCGTTCTCTGGCTCGTTTTCTTGCATCGCTTAACGCCTTGTTTCTCCTTTTTTCTGCGTCCGTTAATTTATCCGTAACGTCTGTTTCTTTTATTTTGGCTGTTATATTTAACTGTGCCTCTCGCTGTCTATCTTTGAGAGCATCGATTTGTTGCTTATATTCGTTTATTTCTGCTTTAGCGGAGTTGATAAGCTGTTCCGATGACTTTATAGACGCTAAATCAGTCGTGTATGCGTTTTTCTGCATTTGTATCAAATCGTTATTGACATCCACCATTCTTTGTTTTTCGTCAATTTGATTTTGTAGACCTTCAATCGCTTTGTCAATCGCTTTACTTTCTCGCTCGACACCCTCGTTTCGTATTTTATCAATTTCCTCTATTGTTTTACCTTCATCCTCTGCTGCTTTAATCAGTTCTGCGTTTTTCAGCCTTATTTTTTCCAGTCTTTTATCCAGAACTTTGTTCGTTATTTCCCCTTTTCTGTTGGCGTAATCCACCGCCTCATTTAGCCGATCCTGTGAACTCGCAGCTTCATCCGTTGCACTTGCATAATCCCAGATTAAAGCGATTAAAGTTGTTAATAATGAAATGGCTAAACCAATCGGATTCGATTTAATAGCTGTGTTTAATGCTCTGGTTGAAACCGTTGCCGAAACTGTTGCCGATCTTTGGGCAATTAACGCCCTAGTCCACGCTACAACGCCTCTGGCACTTTGTCCAATTAAAGCCACAACGCTTCCCAATTTCCAACCAGCAAAAGCAATAATAACATATTTCAAAACTTTTAAAATGCCAGATAAATTCTCCCGTAAAAATTTAAGTCCATTTTTTAATTTGTTGACAGCTCCAGAACTTTTTGACGTTCCCAAAATCATTCCTTGCCACTTGGAATTTAACAGAGCCAATTGCCCGTTTACCGTGTCCAACTGTTTGTCAGACATATCCTGTAATTCATCAGCTACATCCGTTATGCCATCCCGTAGATCTATCATTGTATCAGTACCTTCAATCATTGTTAAAAATGCTGCTACTGACCTTCTGTCTGTCATCTCCAACGCCTCTCCGACATCAATCCCTCTTTTCTCTAGCTCTGCCAATGCTGGAGCTAAATCGTTTAATGAGGAAATAGGTTTACCAAGTTCCTTTGCTAAATCTCCACCCGAATCAGCTAATTTTAATAAAATATTTCTAGTTGCTGTGGCCGAAGATGACGCATCAAATCCAGCATTCGATAAAGTTCCAAGTAATGCCGTTGTGTCTTCAATAGTGAAACCCATTGCTTTGGAAACTGGTGCAACTTTCGACATCGCTGTTTCCAGAAATTCCATATTCAAACCAGATTTTGTCGTAGCAACTCCCAGCACCGCTGTAACCCGTTCCATTTCCGTTGCCTCCAGACCGAAAGCCCTCATTGTTGAACCAGCTAATTTTGACGCAGATGCCAAATCCGATCCAGTCGCAGCAGCCAGATTCAAAATACTTTCTGTTGAGGCAATTATTTCTGGAGTCGTAAAACCAAGTTTCGCCAATTCAGTCTGTAATCCAGCGACCTCCGTTGCCGTAAACCTAGTCGATTCGCCCAGTTCCAGAGCATTATCTTCTAAATCCTGTAAATCTTTTCCAGTCGCTTGACTGATTGCTCCTAAATTAGCAATAGCAGAATCAAAATCAGTTATTACGCTAACTGTGGAACGCATTAAACGGGCAAAACCAGCGATTCCAAGTCCAACACCAAATGCTCCAGCTAAGTTCCTTAGACGGCCTCCCAGACCTTTTAAAGCAGATCCATAGTTTCCAACACTACGTTGAAATTGCCCGACAGACGCATCAACATTTTTCAGTTTGGCATCTAGCTGTTGAATATTTTTCAGCAGTCGTTTTCCCTCCGCTGTGTTTTGCTTTTCCTGTACCGCTAAATTTTTATAAGACCTACGTAATCGATTGAGCTTTGCAGATAAATTCGTATACGCTCCCAGCTCCTTTGTCGTTTCTCTGGCTCTCTCTTTTTTGGCTCTGTTTTCCTCCTGTATTAACAGCTTAATTCTTGCCGAATCTTGACTTTCTTTGCTCCGTGCCTGTGCCAATCTGCTTTCCAATCTGATTCTTTCTTTCTCGACAGTCGTTAAATTTTTCTCCGCTTGTGTTACTTGGTTAATGGCGTTGGCTTGTTTTTTAATGTCCTCTGCGTTCGTCATTGACTTGTTACCTTTCAATGCCTGTTGACTAACTTTTAAGACCTCCAAAAGCTCCTGTTTTAAAGCCTTGACAACCTCGATCATTTTAGTTATTTCCTGTGTTGTGCCTGTGAATAACTTCGGATCAAAAACATCCTCCTTTTTAATTCTTGCCATCTTGCATTTTTTTGTTTACTCGCTTTGCTTCTTCGTCATACATTTGTAAATACGTGTAAAATCTTTTCGTTGAAATCTGTTTTGGATCAATACTTATAGCCATCCATTTTTCAACATATCCGATTTGCCTGTCAAAATCGGCAACCTCGTTTTTTTTGACTTGCATTTCTGCCAACTGTTTTCTGGCAATAGCGATTTTTGTTGCCAGATGTTTACGCTGTTTTAACAGCATTTCACAAGTCAGTAACGCAATTTTTCTCTCGGCTTTTAAGACTCTTTTATAATTGCTGGTTAAACCGAAAAGAGTCATATATTCATCGTATATTTTTTCCCAGCCGTAAATCAGATCCGATTCGTGAAATGGCAAGGTGTCGATATTTTGAGGTGTCGAGCCGACAAGTATAAAACGAAAGTCTTGCGTTTGATATACCTTGTTCCAATTATACAAAGGTAGTTCATCTAGCGTTTGATAAACCCTCGTTGTAATTTTTTTTTCTACATTCTTTGTTTTTTTCTTTCGTTTAGCCCAGTTTAAAAACTTCATTTATCAAGTATTTTTCTAGCTCCAGATGGAGTTTCTGTGTCAATTTTTCCAGCGATTCTTTTGTTAATCCAATAATCTGGTTACCCCACTCTGTTTCCAGATTTGTGTCCTCTTTAATTGGATTGGCTGTTATTTCAATATCTCCAGCTCCGATAACCCTTGCAACAAAAGATTCGTAAAATTCTCCTGTCTGATATAATGTTACACGGTCATACGGCAGCGATTCAGGGATTTTAAAGAACTGAATTGTATAATCTGAATATCCACCCCCGATTTCATCCAAACGCCTTCCTGTGGCATCTATTCCTTTATCAAATAATTGCTCTCTGGTGTTCATACGAATTATAAACTCTAAAACTTCCCTGTCGTTTCCGATCCGAAACATAACATCCCGAAAATTCATTTTGGATTTAATCGCTTCCAGATATTGTAATAATTCATCCACAGAATAAAAATAAGCAAAAAAAAGGAGGCTTTCGCCCCCTGTGTTGTGTGTGTGTGTTTTGCTTAATTATTTACAAAGTTTCACTCTGTTGATTCTGGTAAATTTTTTACCTAAAATCTCTCTGTGATCTGCGACTGTTCCGATAACCTCAACAGTCTGATCCTTTTCGAATTTCAATTTCGTCCAGAACAAATAAAGATTCCCGTCTGAATCAGTTGCTTTGTACTTTGTGCTTTCATCCATTTCCGTAACTCCGAAAACTGTTCTTTCGCCTCTGTACGCAGAATAAATGGTTAACGTGTGTTCTGCTCTCTCGCCTTGTGTACCTTGAAATTCGCTGGTGCAAGTTTCTTGGTTCTGCTCTGTGATCATTTGAAAATGTGCCTCTCTCAATAGTTGTGCGTGTTCCACTAGTTTACGACCAGCTTTGTTTCTTGCTTCGAACTTATTAGCAATCCAGATAACATAACCAGAGTCTTTCGCATATACATCCTCCAGCAGTTGATTTTTATATTTTCCGAATGTAATAAGAGTCGGCTGGTAATCCGCTGGATTGAAATTATCGTTTTCGTTTAATATAATCGGTAAGCCTTTCCCAGTAGCCATTTTAGTTACAGCCTCCAATATATTTACAGATAGATTTTTGCAGTATCTCAATGGATCTACTGGAGAGCCTTTCGGAATCATATTGTTATATCGATAAAGCGTGTAATAAACTTGGTTTTTTCCTGTGGTATCGATCATCCAGTAACCGCTTCGACCAGTAGCACAAAATTTGCCATCTGGACAAACTATATCATTATGCTTTTTTACGATCTCTCTTGCTTTTTCGATGTCGCTATCTGTTAGCTCGTTTAGTGTTCTTCTTTGATAGTTTTCTGTTGCGTTCATTTTTCGTGTTTTTCTGTGTTTGTTTTACAATAATACTGCTTTTATTTGTAATACCAAACATTTTCAGAAAAAAAAGCAAAAAAAAATGACAGCCCTATTTCAGAGCTGCCATCCTTTTTGTGAAATACATACCGTTTATTCGTCTGCGGATTTGCTTTTTTTGGTTGTTTTCTTTCCTCCGCTGATCTGTTTAAAAGCTACTTCCCACCTTGGCAGATGTCCAAATTGCTTTTTAAAATCAGCTTTGCTCGTGCCTTTCAACGCTGTTGCGTTGTAATGGCTCTTTCCAACCGTTATCCACTTGTCAGCCATATTATGGGAGAGTTATGTCATTTGTTCCGTCAGCCATTGCAGAAAAATCAAAACCATCCTTTAGAGCTTTCACTCTGATTTCATTTCCTGTCGCTGCTGCTGTCCAGCTCAATGTATAAACTCCAGCCGATGTTTCTGTCGCTCCTGTTAAAACGACATCCAGTCCAGTTGTAACATTGAAAACATTCGATGTAGCTCCAGAATCAGACGAAACAAAATCCGCTGGAACTAATCCCTCTACAGGAACTCCAAATAATGTTGTGGTAATTGTTGCCGTTGCTCCATCGAAAGTTCCTAAGATCAAACTATAAACAGCATCAGCATCAAATAAGCCCTCCAAATCGTCAGCGTCAAAATCCAAACCGTCAGACTGAATAAGTCGAAGATTCTGGTCTTTCTGGCTTTGTTTCCATTGCCAAGAAATTTCCAACATTTGAACCTCTGAATCAGTAGCTTTGACCAGTCTGGCGTGATACGTTTCGTTATCGATTAAAATCGGATATGCGTACAATGGATCAGCTGGATCTTCGTAGAACATAAAGTTTCCACCGCCATCCATAACGAATGCACCAAACTCGGCACAGCCGTAAGACTTGTAAGCTCCCAGCTCTTGGAAAGTTCCCAATGGAATCATTCCGACATTTTTTCGAACGCCATCACGAACCGTAATCATTTTCCCAGAGTTAAATTCCTGAGTTACTGGATCCTCTCGAACATCCTCGACGTTCTCAAATTCTGCCGTTGGATAGTATCTGTCTTTTGGATTTGCTGCGTTGATTTTCAACGTCATATTCGCAGCAGTAATGTCTGTTTTCAGTATTTTATTTACTGATCCATCCGCAGCGAAACGAGGAACAAAGATAAATTTCTTTGCAACCTGTCCGACCGATGGGCAATCTGGAGTACCTAAGTTCGCCAGAGTGTTGTTACACGTGCAATCTATTGCCATTTTTTAAAGTGTTTATTTTTTGAATTTTGGTATGCGTTTCAAATATACGAAAAGTTTTGTTTATTCATTTGGCTGCTCTGTCGGATCGTGTAAACTTACAACATCACCAGCCGTAGACGTTATACTTTCTTTCTCGAATAAAGTCTGTTGAATCAAAACAATGGAGTCCAGTTGTGGCTGCCAAAGAAACGTTCTCGATGCTGGTGCGACTTTCTGTTGCTGTGCATCCTCCAGATATTCATAAAATATAATGGATGCTCCAGAGCTGTTTGTTTGATGGTCGTTGCCGATTAACTCGATAACGAAATAATCCAGATTTCGCTCCTGTGGAGTTTTTAACCCTGTGTTTTCTTTAAAAAAAATTTCCATTATTATTTATTTTACATTGTTCGAACAAATAAAGCCACCACCGTTGAACCGCTACCCGTTCCCGTGCTACTGATATTTTGTGCACTATCTCTCCTATAATATTGCGTTGCTAAATCTCGCCTAATTGAGCAAGTGGGCACAGTAGATGTTATCCTAAAATAGGTAGTGTTATTAAACGGATCATTGGCTTGATTTGTTATCGTGTTAATTTCCGCTATTGATGGCACTCGCCAATCGGATTTGGTTAACAATGTCGCCCCGTTTACGTTGGTTAAATTGTTCAGCCAACTTGAATTGCTGAACCCTAAAAAAAACGCATTTCTATTTATCCACTCTAGCCCCGTTAGATGGTCTTGTGTGCCGTTACGCAAATCCGTTGCGCTATTGGTTGCGCTTAGCCAATCTTGGTTTCCGTTGGAATCTGTGAACCGATTTTTGTTGCCGTGAATATTGTTATAAACTAGCGTTTCTCGTGTTAAATCTGACTCGTCTAATTGTTGAACAATCCCAGATATTTGAGCATAGCCAGTTGTGTATGTTCCAGCTTGATAATGCCAACCCTCGTCATACGTGAAATTGCTGGTCGTTTGACCAAATGGCGGTGCTGGTCTGTCGTAGATAGTTCCAGCAGCTCCGCAAGGCGTAGCCACGATGTCTGTGTTCGCTGGTGTCGGGATAATAGTACCATCCGAATCAGTAAACGAAATGTCTGGAGCTGTGAAAGTTGTACCTCCAGCAATCAGCCTTGTAAACGAATTATCTGAATTTGTGTATGTTCCATCCGCTGTCGGCAATGGAGGAACGCCCGATGGTAAAAGTCTGGCATATTTATTCAGACAGTTTTTCTTGATCGGTAAAGCAATTTCCAGATTTAAACCAGATAAATTTTCATCCAGAATATATCTAACGTGTCCTTTATCCCTTACAACCGTTCCCCAGTTGAAATGTTTGATATAACTGTAATCGTCAAATCTGGAAATGTATGGATGGTTTTTGCAGATAGAAATAAAACGATCCGCTTGATCCTCCATTTTGTCGATAACATTATCGTAATGTTCCTCAATAGTCCAGTCGATTTTGTTTGTCGTGTCCAGAAATGACATCGTTAATCTGGCTGTATTTCCCACAACTGAAATCGGATCTTTGTCGAAATCTTGCCGTATAACTTCCCAAAGAATAACAGCTGGATAACGAGCTTTGTCCAGCGTTTCATTTTGTGTATCGACCTCTTTATTTACCGTCTGTGGCGTTCCGTGATAATAATAGGGTGCAGCCGTTTTCCATTCTGTTTCGCCCGTTGGAAATGTCGCATTGATTTTGAAAGTTCCAGCGATTGTATTGAGGTCATAAATGCTGTAATTGTTCCCACCCAGAATGATATAGTCACTCTCGTCTAAAGCAGCTACATTCGTTGTTATGGTAATAGAGCCATCGCCATTATCAACCTCTGAAATAATGGTTTCTGTCGTTCTCATAGCATCGACAAAGATGCCAATCAAATCAACTATATTTTGCGACATTGATGCCATTAAAAAGTTTTATATAAAACAAAATTAGCCGAATAAATATCATCGCCCCCATTGATAACGTTCCATTCAACCGTTATGTCCAGAGTGTTGGAAACGGTTGTATTTATGGTCGTAACATCTTGAAAAATATAGCCAAAAACTTGCCGACTTCCATTTTTAGTATAACAAAAATTTCCATTGGTACAAATGCTTCCAGTCGCTCCTATGGATGCAATTGTAAAGTCTAGCTCACATTCCCAGCCTTGATTTGTTGCGTTGTCTAAGTCGAATACTCCAGTCGTTGCCAAAATCGTTGCCCCTGATTTTATTCTCAAAATTAATTCTGATCGCCCACCTCCACCAGTAGCGTTTATTAAACCTCCTATTTTTCCGTGAAAAGAATCGCCAACCACGAACGCATTTGCTGGAACAGATAATGTGCCAATCCCTGTTCCAACGATTGATTGCTCTGGAGCTGTGTTTATCGTTGCACTAACAACCGTTTGTGCATACAAACCGTAAAGCGTAGATGTCGGAATACCATCCAGCTTTGTTTTATCCGCTGCTGACATCGAACCAGCAGCCGATGGAGTCGCAGCATTAATTCCAACGTCTGGCGTTGTGCCTCCTGTGGATGTTATTGGCAGCGTTCCAGTTACATCGGTAACATTACCAGATGGCTGTTGCGTTGATAATAATGTTTTTGAATTTTCTGCCATCCGTTATTTATAGCTTAATGTTACCGTAATCGTTCCCGTTGCTGCTCCTGTTAAACCATCTATTTTGAGTCCTAAATTCTGCAAATAAAAAAGGTCTGTCATTAAAGTTAAATGGTCTTGTCCTGTGGTGTTTTGGATCTCTAAAACATCCGTGTCCAGTTTAATCGATGTCCACGAGCTGCCATCGTTTGACTGCATAGCCGTAAACGTTATTCCATTTTCCGACAGGCTGTTTAAATCCAACGAAATGCCAACTTTAAAACCAGCATAGCTTTGGAGATTCAAAACGGTATTGCCGTCAGCTACATCGTAAATGATCCGATTTGGAATGAATATGTCGTCGACTGGTATTACCATATTTTATAAAAAACCATCCATTACAGACCAGTTATAGAGTTCGTTCTGGAGCTTTGGAAATGGTTGCCAAGTTACTTGACCATTGTCCGCAAAAGTTAATCCAGCTGCTGCTGTAAAATTAAAAGTTGAAAGTCCATAATCAACGCCCGTAACCGTGTAATCCGTTGCCAGAATAGTTACAGTATCGGATATCGTGAGGAAATTAATGTTTCTGGACAATGCTGTTTGATATGTTCCAGCTCCGATCTCTGTGATCGTTGTATAACTCTCCGTTCTCTTTTCGTAGTACAGGAGCATTTTCGTTGCCTCTTTGTAAAGTTCAACACCCTTGTTATATCGCTGTTCCGTAACGACATTGCTCTGGATCTGCGTAGCCTGTAAAGAATTTTCAGCATCTGCAAATTGGATGCCGATGGTCGTTGTTTTTGCGTTGAGATTTCTGACAAATTCAAAATATGTAAAGTATCTTAATAGTTGTTTTATCCCTGTGTAATTATTGTCGTAATCTGAATCGTCAACCCACGTAAAGCCGTTCAGAAAGTTCAGCCATTTTTGAGTTTGAGGAACTCCAGCAACCAGATCAGCGATAAATAAATTATACTCCGAATCGCCTAACAGATTGCGTAATACTCTTTCCTGTGTCTGGTCAATGTAGCTCTGGAGGTCTGCGGACTCTTTCGAATTTTGGCTGATTTTTATATCGCCTAGAAAGTCCGTTGTTTGAATAAATGCCATACGCAAATATAACAAAAAAAGGAGGCTTTTGCCTCCCCTTTATTTTGTCCGAATTATGTTTTAATTTACAATCTCGGTTTTTTAACATTCAGCAAATCAATTAAAACTGCTCCGACTTTCTTGCTGTCTGGCTCGTTTACAACTGATCCGATGCCGTTGCGGATGTCCATTACATAGCTCTCAAACTCGTTTATCTTTGATTTAAGAGCTTTAATCTCTCTTTCGTTATAGTTTTCCATCTGAATAAATTTAATCGATTTCTGTGGGATCTAAAGTGTCCGATAAATACTCGATGCACTTTTGTTCAAATTCCTTTAACGTTTCCACCTTGATAATAGACGGATCGAGCAAAACAAAATCCTCTGCAATATCCAGCTCGGAGTAAAATATTCTCCATTCGTGAATGTCCGCTGTGATCATATCTTCACGGCTGTCGATCTTTGGCGTGTATGAAAGCACATCGATTAAATACGGTTTGCCATTATGCTGAAATTCCACCTCAGTTCCGCTGGTGTATTTATCCTCGCTGTTGACATCGTAAATAAGAGCCTCGTTAAATTTTGGCTGTGGCTTTGTGAAATCAATTCCAGCGATTTCTGGTTTCATAATCTCTGCGAGATCTTCGAATAGTGTAATTTTTTTTGTCATTGTTTCTGTGTGTTGTGGGAGGCTTTCGCCTCCCGATTAGAATATTAAATTAAATTGTTTTTGTCTAACTTTTTGAATATTTTCAACATTTCTTTGTTTACGCTTCTATCGTTTTCAGAAGCCAACCGAACTATCTTTTAAATAAATCGGTTGGTATTTCAATTAGCTTCTTTTTCATTACTTAGTACATTCTTTTAAACATTCTTCATAAGTTTCAAAGCTTTTATTTTCATAAACTCTTTCAAGTTCTCCTTTTTCAAATCTTGCAACTCTCCAAGTGTTTAAACAAGTTTGAAAAAATGGTCTGTTTTCAATTTTAGTTCCGAATACGTTTGTAAATGCTTTCATAATTTCTGTGTTTTTGATTCATTACAAATATACATTTTATTTCTGTAAATCCTAGCGTTTTCAATTTTTTTTATTTTTTTTTTTCAATTAAGATCCTCGGGACTCTCATTTACTGGATATGCTGTATATTTTGTCCAGTTGTTTTTGTTAAACGATAGCTTCGTCTTTCGGTGCTTATTGAATACTAAATCGAGATTCCAAGTCCTGTGATCTATCTGATCCAGCAGCATAAAGTAAACCGTTAAACGTAACAGATTACGGTCTGCGATTATCTCTGGTTTTTGCATAGCCTTAAATGTATAAAAAAAAGGAGAACCGAGATCCTCCTGTATTTTCGTTTTAAGCGACTTTTATCCGAATAGGAGGTACAAACCCAATCCGACTCCGATAAGTCCGACAATTAGCTGCAAAGCTGCTCCAGTTGAATCCTGTTCTGGTTTCTGGTTTTCCATTTTATATAATTGTTGATTTTACGATATCGATCCCAGCTGCGTCATTATCTCCACAGCTCTCGCAGATTGCTGCCTGTACATCGTGAACGACATCCTGTGTTTTGCTTAGTCCTCGCCATTGGATCAGTTGAGTTTCTCCGCACTCGCATTGTGCTGAACGCATTGTAAAAAATCCATCGTTGACATCCAGCTGCTGTTCCGTTACTGAATCCGTTATTATCTCCTTTGCTCGTTTGAGCGTTTTTGCTGTCTTGTAAATTTTCATTGTTTCCTGTGTTTTTACTTGTTAAATTTTTCGTGCAATCTGATCAAATGAAATGCTATATGCGACCAGTAATTTTCCAGTATTGTTTTCTCCTGTTTTTCAGTCAAAGAATCGACCTCGTGTATCTCCTTTGCGAAATTCAAAATGTCATAATTGTAAAACGGAATACTGAAATCGCTGGGCAATCCTTGTAAGTAGTCAGCCAGACGATTTTGTCTGGTTAGATAACGATGCAAATTATAAGCGTAGTTAGTGCATTTTTCAAATGTTAAAAAAAACAGATTGATTTTCCCTTTGCTGGTTTCCTTTCCGTTGTCGATTGCCTCCAGAAGAAAGCTCTCCATTCGATCTGTGTAATCTTTTGAGTTTGTTCGTTTGAGTTTCTGTGTCATTTTGTTTATGTTTTAAAAGGGGGTTATTAGCCCCCGTTTTGGTTTAGTTATTTAATACACTCTTTTAAACATTCCTCGTAAGTTTTAAAAGCTTTTCCTTCATAAACCGTTTCAAGTTCTCCATCCTCAAATCTTGCCACCCTCCAAGTATTTAAGCAAGTTTGAAAAAATGGTTTATGCTCAATTTTAGTTCCGAATATGTTTTTAAATGTTTTCATTTTGTTTAGTTTTTCTGTGTTTGATGAATCAAATATAGTGCTTATTTCTGTAAATCCAAATTCTCAAAGCTTTTTTTTCATTTTTTTTTCGTCTGGTAATAAATCAGCCTCGTTAATTACCTTTCCTTTTAGCCGTTTTGCTGTCCTTATAGCCAGATCCAAACGTGGCTCGTAATGGTAATCGATCATCTCTCCGTTACCCAAATTCGTTATGACTAAAACTATATACATAAGCAAAAAAAAAGCCTCCAGATTTCTCCAGAGGCTATTTGATCAACATATAAAATACTCTTAATTTATGCCAAATTAAGGAGTTTCCAATACAGCTGCGTCGGTAACGAATGTTCCTGTTACAAAAGCAGTCGTGTCGTTTCCTTTGATTCGCTGTAAGCCTCTCCACTCCGCTAGGATGGTTCTTAGGTTTTTAGTGAAATCATCGCCAGAAAGACCGATGTCAATGTTCATCGCACCTTTGTCAAACACCGTTGATTTCGTGAAATCTCCGATTACATAAGTACCAACAGCAACGCCAGTATTTTGAATGATTGGTGTACCATCCAAATTAAGCTGTCCAGCTGTCATTATCAAACGATCTACATAGCGTCTGTCCGTTGTGCTTACTTTGATTAATTTCAAAGCAGTTACATCAGATGGATGCATTAAAATGTAGTTTGGATTGTGCTGTGCGATTCTGATTTGATTCGCTGCAACGGTCAAAACATCGATGTCGTTCGCCTCGTCAACTGTACCAGCAAATGTTCCACCAGCGAATGCTGTAGCCTGTGAAACGATTCCTGTTAAGTTTGTTCCAACTCCGTTTCCGTTCAATACTTGATCGTCAACATCCAATAGTAAAAGCTCTACCAGTTCGTTGTTGATTTCAGATGCCATAAAATCAATATCGTCTAGCATTTCAGTTGAAATTTTTATGAATACGGTTCTTTTCTTAACCGACTCATTAACAACAACCAAATCGAAATCCGCTTGATTTTTTTCATCGCCCTCTGCTGTTCCACCAGCTCCACCTTCTGGATTCTGTTGTTCAACCCAGCTGATAACATTCGATACCGCTGTACCTCTGTTTACAAGATCCAGAACAAACGGCTCTCGTCTTGCGATCCTGTTCAGTCCAGATTCTCTTTGCTCTACGGGTACATTTCCACCAGTAACATTCGAGCTAATCAACATCGTTCCGACAGCCTTAAATGAGAACCCACTACCAGCAGCAGTTGATTTATTCTCCGCTTTTAGGTTGTCTAGATTTTCTTTGTTAGACTCCAGAGCTTCTTTGACGCTTTCAACCAAAGTTTGGTGTTTGAATACTTTCTCTGATTTTGATAGTTTTTTGATCGCTAAACCTTGCGTTTCCAAGACTGCGTTCAGTTGTTTCATTTGCTGATCTCTGGAATCGTTAAGCTCCGTTTTAAGAGCTTCTATTTCTTCCATACCAGCTTTGCTTTCAATGAGTTCTGTCAGCTCGTTTGTTTTGTGAGCATTCAGGTCATTGTAATAACCAGCTAAAGCCTCCGCATCCATTACAGACAATTCTTCAGCCGATTTTGTTACAAATTCTGCCATTTTATTATGGTTTTTGAATTAATGATTTGAGTAAAAATAAACGCCCAGATTCGTCTTTTATCGGCTCGGCTGATAGAGTATCTTTGACCGATGGCTCTATTGTAACAAGTGAATTATAACACTCTTGGACATATGCTAATTCGGTGTCGAGCATTGAAAATACTGAATCCGAATAAGTACCATTGCAGATTTCTTTACGGATCAAATTCATCCGCTCGTTAATCTCTGCTAACATTGTTTTTTTCTGTGCTAAACTTTTGATAACTCCAAAGCTCGGTGTTTCGCTGTTTGCTCCAAAAGTAACGAATGAACCCTCCCATAATTTGACCTCTGAAATCTGGTAATAACCAGCCATTGATGAAACAAAATCTTTGCCCTGTTCAGTCATCGGCAAATCAGTCGAGCCATCCTCCAGCTCAATCCACTTGGTTTTATCTCCGATGTACTGAAACCCGATTGAATGTTCTCTGATAATTCCAGAATCGTACATTTTCAACGCATTCTGTCCGTCTGTATGGCTGCCCATTTTCGACTCGAAATAAAGACCGTGATCATCCTCTTTTAATACTTGAATATCGCCAACTGGTCTGCGGACATCGTGAAACGCTAAATGTGATATTTTACGATTGCTCGTTGTGTCTGCTCCCCTTTCTTGTATGGATTTTGAAAACGCACCTTTCTCGATCAAATCGCCATCTGCGTCGATGTTCCCAGTTGCTGAAAAATATCCAGCGACTATTCCCGATTTAGTATCAACATCTTTAATGACCAGACTATCAGCCATATTTCGATAATTGTGTGTTTTACTTTTTTGAGCCATATTACAAATATATTAATTTTCAGCGTTCCGATTATCAGTTAAGTCGATTTGCTGTTGGCTGGTTGGAATAAATACCTCGTTCATTTCCTCCGCTTCGATCTCTGGTAATCCTAGTTCTCGTCTTGCATCGTTGCCCGTTATTATGCCCGACAGCCTTAATTTAGATAGCCTGTCAGCTCTCAAATGAATATCTGGCTGTAATGCCTCGATTTGGTTTGTATCGTAGCCTAAACGCAAAGTTCTGTTTTCAAATTCGGATATGCCTTGCATCAGCCAATCGTTTAAACCTTGCTTTGTCTTTTCAAGCTCTGGAATTACAGCGTCTGTCCAAAATGATTTTTCAGCCTCTTTTCGATTTGAATATGTTTTGTTTTCTGGATCATTGAAAAGTGAGCTGTCAACGTGAAAGGAATTACACAATGAACGCAAAGCGATGACGCCCTGTTCCAAGAGTTGTAAATCCTGTGGCGATAATCCAAGCTGTAAGAACCTTAATTTTTTATTTGAAACTCTTATCCGACCGAACTTGCTAGAACCTCCCATTTCGCTGTTAGCCTGTGTCTGGAGGTCTGCTGCTTCATCTGGTCGCATCGGTCTTTCTGATTCATCCGACAAGATGCCCGAAATACCTTTGTTTGCCAGAACGTTTGCGGATGCCTCCCAGCGTTCATTTGATGTTTTCCAGACCTTTATTGCTGCTGATAATGGACTCAAACCGTATAAACTATCTGACTGATAACCAGCTGGATTGATGTATTTTAAATGCAGTACCTCGTCATTTGAAAATTTTATCATTGAATTATCCCACTCCATTCTATAACCAGCAATCGGATCAATGTCATTTCCTGTTACAATAACCACATATTGAGCTTGTAAATTGTTCAGCTCTGCAAAGTATGGAAACCCCTCTGGCTGTAAGCCGTAAACGTATGAATCTCCAGTAGTTAGCCGATATGTTAAATGCCCCTCGATGAACTCCGACCAAGTTTCCAAACGATTCGGACAGGCTAAAATTTCGTTTGCTCTGGAGTCGTAGACTCTTTCTGTTGTGCCATCGTCAAAAACTTCCTCCACATACCATTTAACAGACGCAGCGGATCGACTTATTTTGCTGACGATAGAATAAACATCGTTGGTTTGTGAATAGCCGTCAGCGATTAATTTTGTCTTGTTTACTGGATCAAAAACCAGACGATTAAAGCCAACATATTGCAGAATTGAGGTAAAATACTTGTTGCCATCTAATCTATCGAACGGAATGGAAACCCTTGTTAAAAGTTTTTGGAGCAGATTCATAGGTCAAATATAACGATTTTCCAAACTATAAAATAAAGGCTTGTTCAGTTCTTTGTAGTTCCTCAACGACTCCAGTAATCGTATCTGGTGCGTCATCGTGTTCGTTCTTTCCTGTGCGACCGTATTTCGTCATAGCATCGTAAAACTCTGGGAATTTAGTCTGCCAATATTCGGGAAAATATACAGCATTTTGAACGGCTGATGCCTCTGTTATAATTCTGGTTACTTTGTTTTTGGATTGGTAATAGGGTACAATATGCGTTTTAATATTGCCCATTTCAGATAAAAGTCTTTCGACATTTCTGCCAAAGCTCCGACCTCCAGCATTGGACTCGATTACAGCCTCGTTAACTTGGTGTTTGGTGTACTGGTCAGCGACTAGATCCTCTGTGATTTCAATCGGATCTTGTGTGTAAATAACATCCAGAACAAAAGCTCGTTGATTAGACTCCATATAAACAACCGAACAAAGATAGTCAGAACCCGTGTCCGCTGTGTCGCAATACGCTTTTATCATTCCTCTTTCTGATTCATCTGGGAGCTTTTTATACGTCTGAAATCTAGTGTATAATAATCCCTCCTGTGGCTTTGGATCTTGCTGATATAAATTAGCGAATACGACTGGACTTTTCCGCTTAACTTTCATTAGTTTTTCTTTGCTGTGTCTGTTTTCCCAGAGAGCCTCCCCGTTTTTTCTTGGATCTTTTTTCGTTGGTCTGCCTATCTTGATTGATGGAAAGCTGACAATTTCCCACTCGTCTGCTTCATCCTGTAACAATCGCCCAGCTAAATCGTATTCGTGCCATCTGGTAAAGACAACTAAAATCTGGCTGTCGTTGTGCAATCTGGTTTCCGCTACGGATGTAAACCAATCCCAGACAGAGGCTCGGACTGTCGGACTCCACGCCTCTTTTGAATCTTTGTAAATATCGTCAATAATAAGTTTGTCAATCTGTCTGGATGTCAAAGCTCCACCGACACCGATGGAAACTAAAGAGCCTCTGAAATCTGGTATTTCAAATTCGGTACTGTTTTTTAAGTAGCCGTGTCGCAGATTTTCAGACAGTTTAAGGTCTGGAAAAATGTTTTTATAAGTCCTGTCCTCCATTATTCTTTGGATGTCTTTTCCGAATTTGGATGCGACTGTCTGATTATAAGATATTACGCCCAGTTTTTGATTTGGATTTCTGCCCAATGTCCACGCTGGATAACGTCTGGTTGAAAGCTCCGATTTACCGTGCTGTGGAGGTACAAAGATCATCAGCTTTTTTATCTCCTTATTTTCGAAAGCCTCTATGTGTTCGCATACAGATTTATGAAACCATTGAACTGAATAATCCGATTTCGTGTACGTAGTAAAATCAATAAATGAATCTATTGCTGAACGCCTCTCCAGTTCCTCCAGTAGCCTTAATTCCTCCAGCTCATATCTAGTTATCACGTTTGGATCTGAGTTCGTTTAAACGGGTTTTTATTTCATCGTCTGACATATCAGCAAACGGATCTTTCTGGCTGTTGACGTTTTCCACTCTCTCGATGTAGCCTCTGTTTTTTCCTTTGGTTTTTAGATAGAAAATAACTGCTGTCGGATTTTTTTCTGTAATAAGAGAATATAGCTGTGATTCTGCAAAATCCAGAGCAATATTTTTAACGTCATCGACCTCGGCTCTGAAATCTTGATCGTCTTTCATCCATTTATAAAACTGTGTCCTCGATAGGTTTGTGGATTTCAATGCGTCTGTTACAACACCGAGAGAACTGTGCAGAGCTTCGATAACGAGCTTTTTGTTGTTGTTCGTTTTGTTCGCTTTCATTTCAACGGTTGGCATAGTATAAATTTACGAAACTATTTTTTAATGTTAAACGAATCTTTTTTTATAAAGTTTTCACTCGTGTCGATTAGGTGTTGAACAACATCGATTTTTTGCTGGATTTCCTTTGCTTTGGCTGTGTTATATTGCCATTGGTAAAACTGTTTCCAGCTGAACAGATTTTGCAGCTCCTTATGAAGATCTTCGGGCATTGTATTCGTTAATCTGGTCTGATGACACCCAGAGATCAATTAAAACGCATACAGCGATAAACAGACCTCCCAGCGACCAGCTCCACCACGTTGATAAATTCCAGCTGATAACAAAACCGATTGATATAGCTGTTCTCATATTGGATTTTTTTCTGGTCTTTCGAATATCTGGAGTTTTAATTCTCCTTTGCCGATTGCATCCAGCGGAAATGCTGAAATTTCGATTGATTGTTTACCATCCTTTTCGAACGATGTGCCGATTTTCAGCCATCTGGTTTTTTCCTCTCCTGTGTTTGTTTTGTAGTTTTTCGGATAACAAACGTCTTTTATTTTATAATCACTCATTTATCTTTTTTTCATTTCGTTCTCGATTTTATTTATTAGTTCGTTGTATGGATTGTACCGAGTTCCATCCAGTCCGAAAGTTACGGATTTTTTGCAGTTGTGCAATAGATTTTTCAAATCGCCTTTGGACATATCTGGAAGAATTTTTGCGTAATCCTCCACATCTTGTTTCAGCGTGTTCCGATTGATTTCTTTGCTCTCTGGCTGTTGTTCCTGTGGCTTGTTATGGGTTATTATTTCGGCTCTGATTAGATCCAAATATTTTTTTGCTGTTTCATTTGTCGCTGGTTTTCCCTCTGCCAGTCGTTTTTGGTTTGCTTTCTGTTTTTGTCTGACCAGATATTTTCTTTTTTCCTCTGTGTAATTGCGTAGGATCTTGCCGATAAAAATTGTGTCTAAAACTCCGTATGGCTCGATTGTTTCCCAATACTTTCCAGAGCTGTTTATCTCAAATGCTTTGATTACATTTTTTATAGTCAGATTTTTAAAATTGTCTTTTACGAATTTGCTCACGATTGTAATTTCCAACGGCTCTGGCTTTAATCCGACTAGCATACAACCGTATGTAATTGCCTTCTGAATATCAGCCTCGTGAGTTTTTCTAATCGGTATCAGACCATCCCAGCTCGGAGCTAACTGATTTTGCCCAGTCGGAGAAAGTTGTTTTTCCTGTTTCTTCATTTTTCTGTGGTTTTGTGTTCAGCCATTTATCGATAATATCGTCATTCCTTGTAAAATACTCTGGAGTAAGATACTTGAATTTTGAATCAATATGAAATTTATCAGCGTGTGCGTTTTCGATTGCCATTAGAATTTCATCCAGCGAATACGTTTTTAAACGCATTTTTAAGCGATTTGCGTTGATCTTTCTAAAATTACGGCTGTATCTATCATTTATAAATTTCAATAGCTTAGATGTCGTTTTTTCATTAACTCCAGATGTATTAATATTCTTATTAATACTATTATATTTTACTATACTATTATGCTGGACATTTTTGTCCATACCCCTAGACAAATTTGTCCATACCCCTGTGGACATTTTTGTCCGCATTTGAGATTTAGCAAAATAAACTGCACCCTCTAAACGAATAATTCTGGATGTTCCAGATTGATTAGTTAGCATTTCAACGTCAATGTAATTTCTATCGGATAGCTTTTTAATGGCTCTGGAGATAGTTTTAGCATTACAATCGAGTTTCTGTGCCAGATATTTGTTTGATGCCCAGCAATAGCCTCTTTCGTGTGTCAAATTGGATATTATCGCATAGATAATTTTATCCCTGTCGTTAAGCTCATTATCAAATAAAATCGTCGCTGGAATTACAGCCATCCAGTTTCCGTGTGGCTGTTCTTGGTTTTCTGTGTCAATCTGCATAGACCTCAAATTTATAAGAAAGAATTGAAATAATGGCTTTGCACCGATCTATTTCTGCGTCAATTTTGCTCTCGTCAACTGGTGTTAATACAGATTCAACATTGTAAACCAGCTCGATCGGTTCTGACGATTGTTTCCAGAAATCTTTTTTTCCGTTCTCTTTAAATTCGTGCAGATTTTCCAGATAGCCGATCCAGTAGTCTAGCGACAAATGATTTTGTTTCTGTGTCATTTTCTGTGTTTTTAATTATTCCGCATTTCCGATCTCGTTTCCTCCTGTTCTTTTCCCTGTCTGATTTTGTAGTTTTTGCCTCTTAGCTCTGGCTCGTTCTCTTGGAGCTTTGCTCTAGTTCTGCGGATTGTTTCAGGATTGGCGAATTTGCCCTTGTAAAATTCCTCCAGAAAATCGCCTGTGATGTTTTTTTTCCGTTTTTCCCAGCTCCAAAATCGAGCTATTAATTTTTTGTCGCAATCCCTTGTTTTTGGAAATTTGATTAAAATCTTTCTAACAATTTCCTTATTTTTTAGAATTTTCATAACAGATCGAGATATTCGGTGTTGATTTTTAGCTGCTTTATTTGATCCAGCTCTGTTTGTATGTTCTCCAGCTGTGTTTTTAGATAGCCTTGTGTTTGTGGACATTCGGTGTAATAATCGAACTTTTTTAAAATGAGGTCAACCCTGTCAATCGGGGAAATCAGCTTTAGTTCTAAAGTCCAAACTTCTTCCCTTATATCCAATATTTTTCTTCTGAGCCTCTCTTTTTCTGCCACTTGTCTGGCACTTCGTTTTTCGTAAAATTCTTTCATTTTTTCTGTGTTTTTTTTATGGATTTAATTCTGTTATGCGACCTCTGACAAGTTCCGACAGCTCTGGATCTTTGTCAATCTCATTATTTAAAGCAAAATCAACCAGTTCATCGTGATCGTTAATCGCTTTTATTTTGGCTTTCATTTCATCGTCAGACATTACAATTTTTGCCTCGACATTTTCTGTGTGAATTGGTTTTGCTACTCCGTTTTTAACATCCCAGTCGTATTCTGATTGTATGCCAGAGATCCCGAAAGCCTTTTTTAATGCGTGTGCCTCTGCCACTTTTTTAATCATTTCCGCTGGATGCGATTTCCAAGCGGAATATCGTTTGTTATAAGTGTCAAACTCCGCCCATTCGATAGTCGGTTCTCCACCTTTTCGAAAGATCATTGCATAAGCTCCAACGATTGCACCTCTCTCGGCTTGTTTTCCTGTGATCTTATGCGTTATCTGTGCGTTTGGTATGTCCAGCTCCCATTCGTCATTTTCTCGTATCTCTGACGATCTAATTCCGTTAAACGCTGGATTCTTTTGAGCTTTGGAAAGAAATCCATCCCGACCAGCAAAGATTAATAAATTTCCTTTGCCATCCTTATAGCACCAGACCTCCTTATTAAATGGATTTAGCTCCATCGTCTGGCATACGTTGAGGAAATAAGCCAGTTCAGAGGCTGTTGTTCCTTTTGCGACATTCTGCTGGATAACAGCGACTTGGTTTTTTTCGTAGCCTGTCAGCTCGGCAACTTTAGTATAAAGCTGCAATTTGTTTTCTGCGTTACTCATAATTTATCTTTTATATGTTTTACGTTTTATTCTGAATTTTTCAATAATTACCTCGTCATTTTCATACGGGATTTTCTTTCTGGACAAATAAGTATTGATCGTGTCCATCTTTGGCAT
>Ga0255049_10000222_pt1 | contig 35264 bp, 35 predicted proteins | sample JV7_2_3_MG_FD_183615 | JGI IMG/M metagenome (GOLD analysis project Ga0255049, IMG submission 183615) | Seawater microbial communities from Jervis Inlet, British Columbia, Canada - JV7_2_3 | ecosystem: Environmental > Aquatic > Marine > Inlet | place: Canada: British Columbia | collected 2016-10-06 | reverse complement strand
TCCGATCGTCACGCTATCAAGAATTAAGGTAGATTCGGGCATTTCATCGGGTATCGCACCTTTTGCAAACCTGTCGATAAAATCCTGCTGGGCCTTCTGTGCAGATTTTGCATCGTGGAATCGAGTAATCAATTCTTCGGCGAGCAGAAATTTTACATCCCTGGGGTTTTTGCCCTGCTTTACCTCATTTTGCAGCGCTTCAATTTCTGACATCGATCGAAAACTCAATAACTCGAAATAACGCCACATCAACTCATCGCTAATCGACATTAACTTGCCAAACATTTCGGACGGCGGATCTTCGATACCGATATAATTGTTCAACGACTTGGACATTTTCTGCACACCGTCGAGTCCTTCTAATATGGGCATGGTCAATGTAATCTGGGGCTCCATATTCTCCGCTTTCATTAATTCGCGCCCGACCAACAGATTGAATTTTTGATCGGTACCGCCAAGCTCAACATCGGCCTTCATTTCTACCGAATCCCACCCTTGCACCAGCGGATAAAGAAATTCATGGATTAAAATTGGTTGATTGTTTTTGTAACGCTTGGAGAAATCATCACGTTCAAGCATACGTGCAACCGTATGGCGTGAAGCCAAACGAATCATATCCGCTGCAGATTTAGATCCATGCCAGGTCGAATTGAAGCAAATCTCGGTAGCATCAGGATCGAGGATCTTAAAAACCTGCTTTTTATACGATTTGGCATTTTCCTGAATTTCTTCAGGCGACAGCGCTGGTCGGGTCACCGATTTACCACTGGGATCGCCGATGAGTCCGGTAAAGTCTCCTATCAGGAACATGATATGGTGGCCAAGTTCCTGAAACTGCCGCAATTTATTGATCAGTACGGTATGACCGAAGTGTAAATCAGGCGCTGTCGGGTCGAATCCTGCTTTTATACTGAGCGGTTTATTTCGCTTTAATTTTTCTTGCAATTCCGACTCAACCAGTATTTCATCGGTACCTCTTTTGATTTGCTGCATTGCATCTTCTACAGAAATCATGTTATACCTCGTTTTGATACTATAATAATTAACAAATATTAATTTAACCAATAGCTTGCGCCATATTTCTCATGAAATTTCAAGAAATTGACTTTAAATCAGATCGCCCCGTATTAGCGAGACCTCGGAATACCTCGTCAAAGTCTTCGAGATTTCAGATGAAAATGCTGTTAAAGCTGACTATTGCTTCAACCGCAGTTATGTTACTGGGCTTTAGCACTTCCAGTTGGCAACCTGCGGCCAAGGGTGCGGATTCTACCCTCAAGTCGCCCCGATTACACTATGCGCTGAATTTGCCAAGAAAGGTTATATCGATCGAGTCCGCGATCGAAAAGTCTGTTGCATTACCTGACGCCACCGACTGGAACATTATTACGATCAAATCGGGTGATACATTAGCTTCAATCTTCGATTCCGCCGGGCTGCCAGCTACTACCACTCATGCGATTGCGGGCTTAAACGAACAGACTAAATCACTACGCTATATCAAGCCCGGACAAAAGATTCATATTTTACGGGACGATGCAAATCGTCTGCGTATTATGAAATATATTCCTGATATTACCAAAACGCTGACGATTCAGCGCAACGAAGACCAGTCATTCAGCAGCAAAATTACCAATTACCAGCTCGATGCCTTTCCGGTATTTCGCGAGGGAGTGATAGAAAACTCACTGTTTGAGGCTGCCGCAGAAGGCAATATTCCCGAGAGCGTGATTATGGATTTAGCCCACATCTTTGGTTGGGATATCGATTTTACGCTTGATATCAGGCGTGGCGACCGCTTTGGAGTAGTATACAACGAACTCTACAAAGACAATGTTAAAATCAGAAATGGCCAGATACTGGCTGCCGAATTTGTCAATAACGGCAAGCTTTATAAAGCCGTGTATTACATCGACCCACAGGGCAACGGGGATTATTTCGACGAGGAAGGCAAAAGTATGCGTAAAGCCTTCTTGCGCAGCCCGGTAGAATTCGCCCGTATTAGTTCGCGCTTTAGCAATAAGCGTTGGCATCCGGTGCTATCAAAATGGCGTTCACACAAAGGAGTCGACTACGCGGCCAGGCGTGGTACGCCGATAAGAGCAGCTGGCGATGGCAAGATCAGTTTTGTTGGCACTAAAGGGGGATTAGGTCGTGCCATATTAATTCGCCATGGTGGCCGATACACGACTGTTTATGGCCATTTAAATGGTTATGCTCGTGGAATCAGGACCGGTAAATCGATCAAGCAGGGACAAATTATTGGCTATGTGGGTAGCTCGGGGCTGGCAACCGGCTCACACTTGCATTATGAATTCCGCGTCAACGGCGTACATCGTAACCCCCTCACGGTAAAATTGCCTGCAGCCAAGCCGGTCCATCCTTCTTTTCAAGCGCACTTCAAAGAGAGTACACAGGTTTATTTGTCCATGCTGCAATTGATGGACAATACCCTGGCTGAAAATACTTACTAGCCCGAATATTGCACAAAGGCGGTAGTGAGCCACTATATATTATCCATTTCAAATGCTTAGTGAAAATATGTATTGTGTCGAGTGTTTCGGTTATTACCTGAACGAATTCAGGAAAAATCTGACTTCCAAAGTTGCGCGATCCCGCTTAATGCATAGCTATGGCTATGCATCTGCGCGCGATCGCACAACCTTGTTCGCCAGATTTCCCCTGATCTTCGTTCCCTTTATGCAACATCCGGGCTAATGCAGGACGTTTCGTCCAGTGAAATTTATATTGGGTTAATGTCGGGAACCAGTCTCGACGGTATCGATATCGCCATTGTTGATTTTGCTCAACACCCGCCCAGGCTAATACACTGCACTACCAGGTCATACGAAGCGTCGCTCAGGCAACGAATTCGTGAGATGACGATGAGCGCAAGCGCTAACCTCGACAGCTTCTGCCAACTCGACGTTGAACTCGGCAATACCTATGCCGATGTCGTCAAGCAGGCACTCGATGCGACAAAACTCGATATCGCACAGATTCGTGCAATCGGCAATCATGGACAAACAATTCGGCACAGTCCTGACACCGATCTGCCTTATACCCTGCAGATAGGAGACCCGAATATAATTGCCGCTAAAACCGGTATCACTACAGTGGCTGATTTCAGACGCAAAGATATCGCCTTAGGCGGCCAGGGAGCACCGCTGGCACCGGCATTTCACCGCTTCATGTTTCACTCGGCTAGCAACGATCGAGTCATCATTAATATTGGTGGCATTGCCAATATTACCTATTTGCCCGCTGACTCGGAATCGGCGGTCATCGGATTTGATACCGGTCCCGGTAATACCCTGTCGGACTACTGGATCAACCGACACAAAGGCGCAACCTGGGACGAAAATGGAAAATGGGCGGAAACCGGTAATGTTGTCGGCGACCTGCTAGATACACTTTTAAGTAACGAGCCTTATTTCCAGCGGGCACTGCCGAAAACGACCGGCACAGAATATTTTAACCCTGACTGGCTGTTACCCCGGTTACCCCCGGGCCTGTCAGCCGAGGATGTGCAGGCAACTCTGATTGAATTGACCGCAATAAGCATAGCCAGGGGAATCGACCAGTTACCCTCGGCACCAGCCGAATGCTTTTTATGTGGTGGTGGAACCCACAACTCTTACCTGATCAGACGATTGCAGCAAGCACTCCCAGATTGCCAGATTCTGAGCACCTGCCAACTGGGTCTTGACCCTGATTATGTCGAGGCGGTCGCCTTCGCATGGCTAGCGAAACAGAGCATGAATCGACAGGCCGGGAACTTGCCCACAGTCACTCAGGCCAGGTCTGAAACTTTGCTTGGCGGCATCTACTATCAGCAATAAGCCAATTGGTGAAATTGTTCTATACTTAAATAGTGAAATATTTATCATCAGCATGGAACTGAGCCCTCTCATCCGTGTCTTTAAGGACCACTGGTGTTAAACTGATAATCTGTATTTTCGCGAGCCGTCTAATGAAAACCACCTGGAATGTTATAGCCCTCCAGGCACTTCTAATTTTCTGCGTTAGCAGCGCACGGGCAGAATTTATCGGCCTGAATATCGGCGCCAACCACTGGACCCCCGATTTAACTGGATCGTTTGGCAGTATCGGCGACTCGCAAATAGATTTAATGACGGACCTTGGTTTGGACGAACCGGCGCCATCGAATTTAGTATTGATTCTCGAACATCCAATACCTTTGTTGCCTAATGTGAAATACCAGAGTTTTGATCTCGATTCTTCGGGCTCCAGTAACTCGGCTGGCCTTATATTTAACGGCATGTCGTTTTCTGGCGACATAAACTCGACTTTTGATCTGTCTCACGATGATATCGTGTTGTACTACGAGGTACTGGATAACTGGGTAAGCCTGGATCTTGGACTGGATTTTAAAGTTTTTGACGGCGAAGTTGAACTGTCGGACATCAACTCTACTGAATCAGTCCTGGTCGATGAAACCGTCCCGTTATTCTATATATCGGCCCGCTTCGATTTACCATTCAGTGGATTCTATATAGGCGCAGATATAAACAACAACTTTAATAGCGGCGACGGTGATGCCGAAGACTCATCTATAATGCTGGGGTACGAGTCGGGTAGTGGTCTTGGCATCGAAGGCGGAATTAAAAAGTTTTCGCTCGAGCTTAACGATATTAATAATATCAATGCCGACCTGGAATACGACGGTATCTATCTAAACGGGTATTTCCGCTTTTAGAAAGTGACACCTAATAAAAAAGGCAGGCCAATGGCCTGCCTTTTTTATTGCTTATCTAGTAAATCCCTAAATCGAAAATGAGGCGCCACAACCACAGGTCGAAGTAGCGTTTGGATTTTTCACAACAAACATCGAACCCTCAAGGCCCTCGGTGTAATCAACCTCGGAACCAGCCAGGTACTGATAACTCATAGGATCAATTACCAGGCTAACACCCATATTTTCAATCGTTTTATCACCATCTTTAAATTCTTCCTCGAGTGAAAATGAGTATTGAAAACCCGAGCAACCACCACCATACACTGAAACTCGTAGCTTCAAATTTGGATTGCCTTCCTCTTCGATCAGTTTTTTAACCTTGCGCGCAGCATTATCCGAAAAATCCAGCGCAGTATTAACTACCGGATTAACCGCCATGCCAAAATTTGCGTCGATTGTAATATTCACAATGCTATTCTCTAATGTCCTGCTCCACCTTAACTTTCCTGACTATTTTAGTCAACTATTAGCCGTTGGCTTAATTTATGTCACTCTCCTGTGACAGCTTCGCTCGGCTCATTCCAGGAGGATTTGTCCTCCAATGCCCGTTGTGGTTTCGCGTCATGGGGCTGGTGAATAAGCCCGCCATTGACTTCGGCACCTATCGCCATTTCGATTAAATTATAATAGACGCTACCCTTAATGCGAGATTTAGGCGCCAGTTCTACACGGGTTGACCCGTATACATCACCGACTATTTTACCGTTTAACACCATATTGGGAACCTTTACATCACCTTCAATATGACCGAATTCGCTCAGTATTAATATCGACGAACTACCCGCTTCGGCAGAAACGTTACCATTAATCCTGCCATCCACATGCAAGCCCCCGGTAAACATCAAATCACCGCTAATTTCGGTTCCCTGCCCTACTAGCGTATCGATACGTGCCGAACTAAAAGCTTTCTTCTTGCCGAACATATTATGAATCCTCGGACATCACTCGTGCCCATGAAATAGTTTCAGAAAATGATTTTACCTTTTTTGTCGTGGGATTGATGCCAATTTCCACTTCATATGGAGTAAATTTTTCTGGAAATTCGATGTCACCTTCGAAAACCTGAAAATATCTAAAATTAAAATTAGTAGCTTTTCCAGGATTTTCAAGCTTGATATCGGATAATTTCAATTCTTTTTCCCCGCTATCGTCCTCGCCTCGAATAGTGATTTTCACACCGCCTTTGAGTTTACGGCTAATTTTGCCCTGCTTGGTCAAAACCAGTTTATAGCTAAGCGATTTCTGATTATTTTTGCGCTTAACCTGGAATGCCTGCAAATTGACCCCTAGTGCTGCATTTTCCGGAGACACTATTCCCTGATAAAAAATTAGATCTTCTTTTTGCGCGAGAATTTCTCGCTCCATTTTCACCAGGGTCTGGCCGGCCCTCAGGTAGGCATCGTGTTCAATTTTGCTAGCACCCTCAAGTTGGGCATTTTTCTTTACCAACTTGTGGTTGCGTGACTCGAGCTCTTCAATCTTGCTGAGCAAGGTGGCTCTTTCTAAATCGAGCTGCATTAACTGGTAAGACTGATAGGCCTGACCCAGTACAAAAAACGCCCAGAACAACAGAAAAACAAGGCATATCCCTACCCACAATTTCCAGGGTTTGTGTTGCTTAACCTTAAACCCCTTATGCAGCTGACTCACGGCATCATCCCCAATGCATTTAAACCTGTAGTTTCATCAAGGCCAAACATCAGGTTCATATTTTGAATCGCCTGACCGGCCGCACCTTTAACCAGATTATCGATCACTGACAGTACGACATATTTTTTACTCACAGCCAGATAATGCACTGCAATGCGGCAATGATTGGAACCTCTCACTGAGCGAGTTTCGGGATGTGACCCGGCGGGCATTACATCGACGAAAGGTTCATCAGAATAATGTTCTTCGAATACTTGTTGAATTTCTGCGTCTGTATTTTTCGCATCGGCGTACACGGTGGCGTGCATTCCTCGAATCATCGGCATCAGGTGCGGAATAAATACGAGGTCGGCATTTTTATTAATAGACTGTAAGCTTTGTTTGATCTCAGGCAAATGCCGATGCCCGGCCACACCATAAGCCTTCACCGATTCGGACACTTCGGTAAAAGCTGTAGCGACGTTGGCACTCCTGCCGGCGCCACTGACACCCGATTTGCAATCGGCAATGATGCTAGAGGGCTCGATCAGATCATTGTTTAACAATGGCAGCAATGCAAGAATTACCGAAACCGGATAACATCCGGGATTGGCAACCAGGCGAGCCGTTTTTATGCCATCACGATTTAACTCGGGTAACCCGTATACTGCCTGCTCTACCAGCGAAGGACAGGCATGCGTTGCGCCATACCATTTCTCCCAGGTCTGAATGTCCTGAATTCTGAAATCAGCAGCAAGGTCAATTAGCCTGATACCCCTGGTAAGTAATGCTTCAGCCTGACTCATTGCAACCGTATTCGGAGTGGCAAAAAATACCAGGTCACAGTTTTGATAAGAATCCACATCGGGTTCAGTATAGCGTATATCGAACTTGCCACGCAGGTTCGGAAATATGTCGGCCACAGGAGTACCGGCATTTGAGCGGGATGTAATCACTTCTACTCTGGCCTCAGGATGATCTGCGAGTAGTCGCAGGAGTTCTACCCCGGTATAACCCGTGCCACCAACAATACCAATTTTTAGCATGTTAAAATGATGCCATTGTGGTTAAAATAATCGGCGCATTATACATACATCGCCTCGTCGGAATACGAATTACAGGCATTTCCTTTGTCCCGTCCAACTATGTCACAATTTATTAATGAAAACATCAGCCAACCGCAAGTACCACAGTAGTAACGTTCAATGATTTGGGTCAAGGCTTTACACCTGATTTTTATGGTCGCCTGGTTCGCAGGATTGTTTTACCTTCCCCGGCTATTTGTAAATCACGTTATGGCTGAGGAAGATGCAGTAAAAACCAGACTGGGGGTAATGGAAAGTAAACTATACCGTTTCATTACACCCTGGATGGTGTTAACTTTGATTTTCGGTACATGGCTACTATTCGATTATGCATGGATGGCTTACGCTCATATGCTCTGGCTAAAAATCAAATTGTTACTGATCGCGATTCTGGTTATTTATCATTTTTATTGTGGGAAAATTATCAGAGACCTGGCTTCTAACACCAACCATCGAAGTCACGTCTGGTTTCGCTGGTTCAATGAATTCCCAGTATTAATACTGTTTGCTGTGGTTATTCTAGCCTCGGTTAAACCATTCTAACCCGCATATTGCACGAAGGCGGCACGGCTTAGGTTATTTAATTTTTAAAATCAGTGAATTACCGAGCGAATTGGCGAAATTGGAAAAATACAATATGTACCTGGTCGGTTTTAGTAAAAATCTGAACCCTTCATGCAATATGCGGGCTAAGGCTCTACTTACTTACCGGCGCGAATCAACCCACCCAACCCCTTTTCATCCAGACTGTCCGAATAAAACTCACGGATATCCTCTGCGTCTGCCATCGTAATTGCTTCGCAAAACATAGTCTTCATTTCCGACATACTGACCGATTTGATGACTTTTTTGGCGCGCAATAAGCTGCCTACACTCATCGACATACTGTCTATCCCCATTCCCAGAAGCGCCATTACGCCCAACGGATCACCGGCCATCTCACCGCAAACACTAACCGGGGTATTGGTTCGATGCGCTCCCTCTACTATCTGTCGCATGGCTTTCAATACCGCAGGGTGCAACGAGGAAAATAGCTCGGCTACGTTTTCGTTATTGCGGTCTACAGCAAGCAAATACTGGGTAAGATCGTTGGTACCAATCGATACAAAATCAACCAGATGACAGATATCGTCAATCTGGTAAACCGCGGAAGGCACTTCTATCATTGCACCTACTGTGGGGAATTCGAGTCGCTGTCCCATTTCTTCTTCGAGTTCGTCCTTGACCCGATGTATTAAGATCAATGAATCGTCGAGTTCACTCTGACCACTAATCATCGGCAACAGTATTTGCAAATTGTCGATACCCATATTGGCGCGCATCATCGCCCGCACCTGGGTAATAAATATTTCTGGGTGATCAAGCGTAATGCGTATCCCTCTCCAGCCGAGAAACGGATTTGCTTCCTTAATCGGAAAGTAGTTTAGCGGTTTGTCGCCGCCGACATCCAGCGTTCTTAATACCACCGGTTTACCCTTAAACGTCTGTAGCACGTCTCTATAGATATGATACTGCTCTTCCTCACTCGGAAATCGATCCCTGATCTGGAATGGAATTTCAGTTCGATACAGGCCAACACCCTCGGCACCACTACGCAAAGAGGGTGTGTGATCGGCCATTAAGCCAGAATTTACATAAAGGGAAATATGGTGCTTATCGAGCGTGATCGCCTCTTCATTCTTAAGGCCAAGCAATTCTTGCTCAATCGCAGCCTCTTCCTCGAGGTAGGTAGCGTACACCGAAAGAACACTTTCATTCGGATCGATGTAAGCACTGCCGCTGTAACCATCGACGATCACCTTTAAGCCATCCATCTGCTTAACCGGCAAATTATGCACGCCCATTATCGCGGGGATGCCCAGTGCATGTGCCAGGATGGCGACATGGGAAGAACTACTGCCATGTGCCGAAACAATTGCGCTGAGACAATCTGATGGCACATCGGCCAGATCAGTGGCGGTAATCTCGTCACCGATCAGGATCGTATTATCGGGAAAATGGATATAAGGGCTCTGTTCGAGCATCAACTTACGTAGTACCCGTCGGCCGAGGTCACGAATATCGTTGGCCCTTTCAGCCAGATACTCATCTTCCATCTGCTCGAATACCTGGGCATGTGTCTCCACGGTATCACGCCAACTCGCTGGCGCCCAATTGCCCTGTTCAATACCCTGGATAGTATCATCGATCAGCGATCCGCTACTGAGCATCTGCGCATAGGCAACAAATAATGCACATTCCTCTTCGGGTAAAGAATCGCGCATGCGGTCAGCTTGTTGGATTAATTCCCCCTGGACTTTATCAATCGCCAATTTGAAGCCGTTTATCTCGGATTCATGATGTTCGATTTTTTTATCCGGTACAGAATTAAGATCAGAACCGCGGTTGAGTACAATCGCTTCACCAATTGCCATACCCGGAGCACCCGCCACACCTCGAACAACATGTGTAGCGGGCTCGATATTCTTTTCACCGATCAGTTTAAAGCGACCCTGACTTTCGGCATGTTCAAGCGAGTTGGCAAGTTGCGCAGCAAGCGTTGCGAGGAAAGCTTCATCGTCCTCGTTAAACGCCTTCTCCGCTCTTTGTATGGCGATTACGCCCTGTACCTTGCGGTGCGTAATTATCGGTACGCCGAGATAGACCGGAAATTCGGCCTCACCAGAATCGGGTACCAGGATAAATTTCTTATGCTCTACTGCATTGATCAGGTTGATCGACTCGGCTTTGGCGGCAACCATACCGATCAAACCCTCGCCGAATCTACGCGTGACTTTACCGACAATATCTGGGTTCAGGCCATAACTCGATTTTAATATCAGTCGGTTGGGGTCTTCAGCCGAAGTTAAAAATATAGTACAGGCATCGGCCATTAGACTTTCGATCAATCTCTCTGATATCAGGTCGAGCGCGTGCTGGATGTCAGGCGCACGACTGACTTCCTGAACAATTCGGTGAAGCCGGGATATCATCGATGACACTGAACGCCCTCCTCTTTCACCTTACTAATTCTCCACCTGTTGTTTTTTTGGATAATCGTCCCTCACGTCCCGGGGGAACTGTCGGGTGGAAAGAGCTGATATTCTATTATCGCTCTTTGGGTTAGCACGATTTGTAGTAAATCCCGTCCGTGCTATCGACCCGTCGCAAGAGTCTGGCGCTGCCCGCGTACTATTCAGCTGGCAGGTGTGAGTTCATTAATATCTGATTTAGCCGATATTGGCAAGCAGGATTCCAGCTGTGCAAGCGCACATTGGTACACTCGGCGCTTAAAAAATATGACATCTTCGATAGGATACCAGTAATTCACCCATTTCCACCCGTCAAACTCTGGTTTCTGTGACGCAGACAGATCAAACGCCTGCTCACTGGTGAGCAAGTGCAATAAAAACCAGATTTGCTTTTGCCCGATACAGCGTGGTTCCGAATTTTTACGAATCAATCGTTTAGGTAGTTTGTAGCGCAGCCAACTGTTAGTCGAAGCCAGGATATCAACGTCCTCCTTTTTTAAACCGGTTTCTTCCCGTAATTCCCGGTACATAGCGTCCTCGGGTTTTTCATTGGCACTAATACCTCCCTGGGGAAACTGCCAGGCGTCCTGCCCAACCCTACGCGCCCACATGACCTTGCCTTCCTGATTGCTCAGGATAATACCGACGTTAGCCCTGTATCCATCTACATCAATCACTTCACTTCTTCTCATCAAATCGATTACTATTCGAGTCCTTTATTCTGACACAGATATTGGTACTCCATCAATGATATATCCCAGGGTGCAGCCTTAGATATATCATTGATGGAGTACTATTACACCAACTGACAGTATCAATGACACTAGCAATATTTGATCTTGACCATACCCTGCTTAACGGCGACAGCGATTATCTATGGGGTGAATACATGGTCGCCAACCAAATTGTCGATAAGGCAGAATATCAGCTTGAGAACAAAGCGTTTCTAAGGGACTACCAACTCGGGCAACTCGACAATAACCAGTATTTACAATTCGCGCTGAAACCACTGACCCAGCATCCTGTCGAGCAGCTGTATAACTGGCGCGATGACTATGTGAAAAACTGGATTAAACCTATCGTCGCCAATGGAACGCCTAATTTGCTCGAACAACATCGTAAATCAGGCGATACCTTGATCATCGTCAGTGCAACGAATTTGTTCATAACCGAACCAATCGCTGAATTACTTGGTATCGCTCATATACTGTCGACCGAACCGGAAATTATTGACGATCGATACACTGGGCGTTATTTGGGTATTCCTACTTATAAGGAAGGTAAGGTGGCTGCGCTTAACGCATGGCTTGAGGATAGCGAGCATCGCCTGGACGACAGTTATTTTTATAGCGACTCGATTAATGATTTGCCGTTGCTGGAGCAGGTTTCTACGCCGGTGGCGGTTAATCCTGATGGGGAGTTATTGGTCATTGCCGAGGAGAGGGGGTGGCAAATCCTTGATTTGCGAAGTTAGGTTTTCTATTTTTCTACTCGACAGGGTTTCGCACACAAAGGCTTACTTTACTCTTAATTAGCTACGAAGGACTGACAGCATTGGTGTGCGAAACACTGTTTCGATTATTATCAAGCGGCACCATATCCGGCGGATATCAAACATTATGCCTTCGGCAAAGTAACCCCCTTCTGCCCCTGATACTTCCCCCCGCGATCCTTGTACGAAGTCTCACAAACCTCATCCGACTCAAAGAACAACATCTGCGCCACCCCTTCGTTGGCGTAAATTTTCGCCGGCAACGGCGTGGTATTGGAAAATTCGAGCGTCACGTGCCCTTCCCACTCGGGCTCCAATGGCGTGACATTGACGATGATGCCGCAGCGCGCATAGGTCGATTTGCCCAGGCAGATGGTCAATACACTTCGCGGTATACGAAAAAACTCGACCGTGCGAGCGAGTGCAAAGGAGTTTGGCGGGATAATACAGACGTCCGACTGCACATCGACAAAGCTATTATCGTCGAAGTTCTTGGGGTCGACGATAGCCGAATTGATATTGGTAAAGATCTTGAATTCATTAGCACAACGCACATCGTAACCGTAGCTCGAAGTGCCATAAGAAATAATTCGGCCATTTTCCGATTCACGCATCTGACCGGCTTCGAATGGCTCGATCATACCTTCGTTTTCGGCCATGCGCCGAATCCACAAATCTGACTTTATGCTCACAGTTTAATCCTGATAAAAATTGGCCGCAGTATATCGATATCCGAGGGGTACCGTCTATTAAACCAATATCCTATCAACCCATATCCTCTGATAGCAATAAAACCGATCCACTAAAAGCTAATCTCGCGAAAATACTCGAACAAATAATCACTCAACATTTTAACGCGCCTGGATACCAGCCTTCCCGGCGGATACACCGCATACATACCCGCTTCGGGATTGGAAAATTTCTTTAAAATCGGCACCAGTTCGCCACGGTCGATGTATTCCTGCAGGTAAAACATCGGGCCCGCGGTAATAGCCAGCCCATGGCTGGCTGCCCTGGCCAGTAGCTCGCCATTGTTTGCGCTCAAACGGTACTTGACCCGTGTTGAAATACGCTGGTTATTTTCGTAATAAAACCATTGCTGCCCTACCGGAACATTGCTGTAAATCATCACCTGATGATTCGATAATTCAGACGGATGCTGTGGCTCACCATGCTTATGCAGATAATCCGGACTCGCGCATATTGCGAAATTTACCGTCGCCAGTTTTCGTGCTATCAGGCTGGAGTCCTGTAGATGCCCGACGCGAACCGCCAAATCGAAACCTTCGGCAACAAGATCGACGTGCCGGTCGTTTAAATCCACCGCAATTTCGACCTCGGTATGGAGCGCCATGAACTGCGCAATCGGCTTCGAAAGCTGGCTTATGCCGATACCCAGTGGCGCTGCCAGTTTTATCCGCCCGGACAGGCTAACCTGTGCTTCGGAAACGATTTGCTCGGCCTCGTCCAGATCGGACAGTAAATTGACTGCACGCAGGTAAAAATGTCGTCCGGCATCGGTCAGGGATTGCTTGCGCGTGGTGCGCTGCATCAACTGCACCCCGAGTCGTTTCTCCAGATCGCTGACGCGTCGACTGAGAATTGATTTAGCCACTCCGAGCTTGTCAGCCGCGTTACTAAAGCCTTGTCGATCGACAACCGCAACAAAGGCCTCGAGTTCTTCAAATTTATTCATATTGTTCCGTATACACGAACAGTGTTTTACAAAATTGCGTATTTATCCAATTTTCAAGAACAATAATAATACCCCCTTACTTAACCAGGAGACAACCAAAATGAACAAAGAAATGATTAATAATGTATCTACACTAGTGGGGCGCGTACTGCTTGCGATCATGTTTATCATAGCCGGTTACGGCAAAATCGGCGGCTACGAAGGCACGCAGGGCTACATGGAATCGGTCGGCGTACCCGGCTTACTACTGCCTGCGGTAATAGCAGTCGAATTACTCGGAGGCATCGCAGTTTTAATAGGTTACCAGACCAGGATTGCGGCCATTTTACTGGCCGGATTTACCTTCCTAACAGCTGTTATTTTCCACAGCGATTTCAGCCAACAAATGCAAATGATTATATTCATGAAAAATCTCGCAATCACCGGAGCATTTCTGTTGCTTTTCGTCCATGGTCCCGGCCAGTGGGCAGTCAATTCAAACAATTAATCGAAGGACAGCCGAAATGAACGCTAAAACACGTATTCTGCGCATCGATGCAAGTGCAAGTATTAACACCTCGAACAGTATAAAGTTGGGAGATGAACTGATGCGCAAGCTAGAGGCGTTGCATCCCGGCGCCATCGTGCAACAACGAGACCTGAACCGGGATATCGATTTGATCGATGAAAGCTGGGTAGGGGCGAACTTTACCCCGGTTGACCAACGCAGCGAGGCGCAGCAGCAGCGCCTCGCTTTTTCCGACCATTTGATCCAGGAAATCAAGCTGGCCGATGCCATCGTTTTGACCACGCCGATGTACAACTTCGGCATTCCGGCGACATTAAAGTCATGGATCGATTTGGTTTGTCGCGCCGGTGTTACCTTCCAGTACACTGCCGATGGTCCTGTCGGCCTGATCAAGGACAAGCATCTAGATATCGTCATTACTACCGGCGGCGTACCCCTGGGTAGCCCGCTAGACTTTGTTACCGACTATTTGAAACAGGTGTTCGGCTTCATTGGCATCGAGGATATCAATATCATTGCCGCTGAGGCGATGAACGTCGATGCCGATAGTAGCTATCAATATGCACTGGATCAAATCGAGCAAAACTACACCGTGAACTCGGCGGCATAAAGGAGGGAACCATGAACGATACCGATAAAACCGCCACACGAAGGCTTAAAAGCCTGATCACCGGCATGCCTGCAACCGATGGCGCCGGGGTCAAGCTGGTTCGGGTCATTGGCCAACCGGCCCTGCAGGAGCTCGATCCATTCCTGTTATTAGATGCATTTCGTTCGGATGATCCTGACGACTACATCGCCGGCTTCCCATCGCATCCACATCGTGGATTCGAAACCGTTACCTATCTATTAAACGGCCGCATGCGCCACAAGGATAGCGCCGGAAACGAAGGTGTCATTGAACCTGGTGGAATTCAGTGGATGACTGCTGGCAAGGGCATTATCCACTCGGAAATGCCCGAGCAGGAAGACGGCAGGCTCGAGGGATTCCAGCTCTGGATTAACTTGCCAGCCTCGCACAAGATGATCCAGCCGGCTTATCAGGAGTACGACGTCGACAATATTCCTCTGGAAACACGACCAGGCGCCAGTATCAGGGTAATCACTGGCGAAACATCGCAAGGTTCTGCTGGGCCAGTCTCCCAACCACTGACGGAGCCGTTGTATCTGGATGTTAGCCTTGATAAAAACACCGTCTTCTCAGAGACTTTACCCGAAGAACACAATGCTTTTGTTTATGTCATTCAGGGCTCGGTCAGGCTTGAAAACGAGCAGGGTGAGGCGGTCAGCGTGGCACGGGACCAACTGGCAATCCTGAGCCAGGGTGCGACTATCGATCTCGAATCGCAGGAACAGCCAGCCAGATTTCTATTGATCGCAGGCAAACCAATTGGCGAACCCATCGCCCGCAGCGGGCCGTTTGTCATGAACAGCCTGACAGAGCTGAAACAAGCATATAGGGATTACCAGAGTGGGGATTTTTGAAACTAAACTCTACCCCTGATCAAGTGGTTAACAGGGGCCGGGTCGAATTTAGCGGCCTTAACGAGGCAAGGGTTGTTCCGAAACGTCGGACCGCTACAACTCTATTGCATTTCCACCATCCAGGGTGGTCATCCCGGCTCGGGAGCCGGGATAAAGGGAAATAGACAACTATACTTCTTAGATTTACTAGATCCCGGACATTCGCTAAGCGAATTCCGGGATGACAGCTACGCCGTCAATTATTCTCAATCACGATACTCGGGAACGCGGCCGAATGATCTTTCGCCATGGTCGCGAGTTTAGCGGCTGTTTTTCGCGCGATCTCGCGATAAATAGCGCTGATCTGGCTATCCTCCATCGCCGCCACTGTCGGGTTACCACTGTCGGCCTGTTCACGAATACGGATATCGAGTGGCAGTGCGCCGAGAAAATCGACACCCTGCTGCTCGGCCATGCGTGAACCGCCACCTTCTCCGAATATATGTTCATTGTGGCCACAATTGCTACAGATATGGATACTCATATTTTCCACCACCCCAAGCACCGGCACTTCGACCTTTTCAAACATTTTCAATCCCTTGCGCGCATCGAGCAGGGCAATATCCTGGGGTGTGGTAATTATGACTGCGCCGCTAACCGGAATCTTCTGCGCCAGCGTCAACTGTATATCACCCGTGCCAGGTGGTAGATCGACCACCATATAATCGATGTCTTTCCAGCGCGTATCGTTGAGTAGTTGTTCCAGCGCCTGTGTCACCATAGGACCGCGCCAGATCATCGGTGTATCTTCCTCGACCAGGTATCCAATCGACATGGATTGAATACCATGACCAACCATCGGTTCCAGGCTCTTGCCATCGGCTGATTCAGGTTGTCCCTGACAGCCCAGCATACGTGGGATACTAGGCCCATATATATCGGCATCGAGAATTCCAACCGTCGCACCTTCGGCCTGCAATGCCAGCGCCAGGTTTACCGCGGTAGTAGATTTACCGACACCACCCTTGCCGGATGCCACGGCAATAATATTCTTTATACCATTCAGCGGTTTTAGATTTTGCTGCACCGTGTGGGATTTGATCTTGCTCGACACTTTGACGTCGATATCGCCAATGCCTTCAAGACTCGCGAGCTGATCGCGTACCGCCTGTTTCAGGGCATCGAAGTAACCCGCTGCCGGGTATCCGAGTTCCAGGATGACAGCCACCTTGTTACCGTCGATAGCGATGTCCTTTACGGATTTCGTCGCCATCAGATCGCGATCCATGTTCAGGTCGATGACCTGACTCAGGGCGTCTTCAATTTGCTGTTTAGTGATAGACATATAAAACTCTATATCCAGGGGTTATTTATTCAGGGTCGGCATTTTACATGAGGCCCTACCTAAATATCACCTAGTTTTTATGCGTTTGTTCAATTGCTGCCCTATACAGCTCCCTGCGCAACACATAAACTACGCAGCTTTAGTCAATCAAGCCTCACTCATGAGTTCCAAATCTCGCGAAATCGTCGTTACCAGCGCCCTACCCTATGCCAATGGTCCGATTCACATCGGTCATATGCTCGAATATATTCAGACCGATATCTGGGTACGCTTTCAAAAATTGCGCGGACACGACTGTATTTATGTTTGTGCTGACGATGCCCACGGTACGCCGATCATGCTGCGCGCCCAGGCCGAAGGAGTAACACCCGAGATATTGATTGATCGCATGAAGATCGAACACCATCAGGATTTTTCCGATTTCGTCATCGAATTCGATAATTACTACACTACCCATTCTGACGAGAATCGCTACTTTGCTGAACTGATTTACACGCGACTTAAGGCTGCGGGGCATATCCGTACGCAGGTTATTTCGCAGGCTTACGATCCTAAAGCCGAGATGTTTCTACCCGATCGTTTCATCAAGGGCGAATGCCCGAACTGCGGTACAGGCGATCAATACGGTGATAACTGCGAAGCCTGCGGCGCCACTTATTCACCCACCGAATTAAAAAACCCGGTTTCAGTCGTGACTGGCGAAACACCTGTCGAAAAAGATTCCGAACAGTATTTTTTCAAACTAGGTGACTACCAGGAAATGCTCAAAACCTGGACGCGTGCCGGTCACGTACAAAAGGAAATTGCCAACAAGATGGCCGAATGGCTCGACGAAGGTTTAAAGGACTGGGATATCTCGCGCAATGCACCCTACTGGGGTTTTGAGATACCCGATGCGCCGGGTAAATATTTTTATGTCTGGCTCGACGCACCGATCGGTTACATGGCGAGCTTCAAAAACTGGTGCGATGCAAATCAGTACAACTTCGATAAATACTGGAATGCAGACAGTAAAACCGAGCTCTACCATTTTATTGGTAAAGATATCGCCCGCTTTCACACCCTGTTCTGGCCGGCGATGTTGCACGGCGCCGGATTCAGGAAACCGAGCGCGGTTTACTGCCACGGATTTTTAACCGTCGATGGCCAGAAGATGTCCAAATCGCGCGGCACCTTCATCAAGGCGCGAACTTATCTCGAGCATTTGAACCCGGAATATCTGCGCTATTATTTTGCTGCCAAGCTCGGCCCCGGCATCGATGATATCGATCTGAATCTCGAGGATTTCACTACCCGTGTAAATTCCGATCTGGTTGGTAAAGTAGTTAATATCGCCAGTCGTTGCGCTGGATTTATCAACAAACGATTCGACGGAAAACTCGCAAGCAGCATCAGCGACGATGGTTTAAGCCAGCAATACGTCGCCGCCGCAGAAGCTATTGCCGACGCTTATGAGAACCGGGAGTTTGGACGCGCGATGCGTGACATCATGGCACTGGCTGACAGGGCAAATCAGTATATCGATGAAAAACAACCCTGGGTTGCGATCAAACACGAAGCCCGGCATGCCGAAGTTCAGGACGTTTGCACCATCGGTCTGAACTGCTTTCGCCAACTGGTGATTTTACTAAAACCGGTACTGCCTCGACTGGCGGCTCAGGCCGAGGCCTTCCTCAACGTCAATGCGCTAAGTTGGGCAGATCTAGAAAATGATTTACTAGACCATCAAATCAATCGATTCGAGCCATTGATGACCCGCGTCGAAGCAGTTTTTATCGAACGCATGATCGAAGCCACTAAAGAGGCCCTGATCGAAGAAAACAAGATTAATGCCGGTCCAAAAGATGCGTCGATTGAAACGATAGCGAGCGAGATCAACTACGACGACTTCGCCAAACTCGATTTTCGCGTGGCTCGGATCGTCGCGGCAAAACGCGTCGAAAAATCCGACAAGCTACTACAGCTGACGCTGGATATCGGCAGCGAGACACGCAATGTATTTGCAGGCATTAGTAACGCATACGAACCGGAGGCACTAGAAGGCAAACTCACGGTAATGGTTGCCAACCTGGCGCCAAGGAAAATGCGCTTCGGTGTATCGCAGGGCATGGTGTTAGCCGCTGGGTCGGGCGACAAGGAGATCTACCTGCTGCATCCAGACAGTGGCGCCAAACCGGGTATGCGCGTCAGTTAGCTCTGGGCTCCACCTATGAAACCAATTGCAAGAATTTCCCTGTTAGCCGGTCTGTTGATCTTGTTATTCGAGCCAGCAACCGCGCTCGAGTCGAAAAAAATCTACCAGATGCACGAGAACAGCATATTCCAGATTCGTGTGCTGAATCGGGAAACTGGTAAAAAATCCAGTATTGGTTCCGGTTTTATCGTCGGCAATGGCCAGCAAATTGCGACCAATTTTCATGTCATCAACAAAATTATTCTGGAACCGGATCTGTTTTATGTGACCTATCTGGCCAAAAACGGTCGCGAAGGCGAACTCAAGCTTTTGGCGCTGGATGTCGCGCATGATCTCGCGCTACTGGTTTCCGACGAAAACCTGGGTCAGGCAATAATTACCAGCGACCTGCCGCCCAGGGGCGCACCAGTATTCGCGATGGGTAATCCACTTGATCTCGGTCTCAGCCTCGCGGTCGGCACCAATGGTGGAATCCTCAATCAGACCGACGATAGCCGTATCCTGTTTTCCGGCAGTCTCAACCCCGGCATGAGTGGGGGGCCGACATTCAACGAAGATGGCAAAGCGATCGGTATTAACGTTGCAACCGCGCGTAACAATATCAGCTTTATCGTGCCCTCCAGATTTTTAAACGACCTGATTGAAAGCTCGATGATCGTCAACGACAGATCCAGCAGCGATTGGAAAGTCGAGGTAGCCCAACAATTGCTAGCTTATGAACAAGGCTATATAAAAGATGTACTCGACGGAAGCTGGCCGTCTATGCAACTGCGTCAAATGACTGTACCCGGCACAATTTCTCCAACAGTGCGCTGCTGGGACAATAGCTCAAAATTAAGCACCAAGTCATTATTCGAGCGTTATCAGATTCGTTGCGCCAACAAAAACCACGTTTATCTCGACGATGCTAATAAATTTGTCGGCAATCTTATCTACGAATATTACTGGCTGGAATCTGATCAGTTAGATACCGTGCGATTCCACAATCTTTACGAAAAGCTTAACAAAGACCATATCGAAAACAATCTCAGCCAGGAAGAAGTGAGTAATTTCAATTGCGACACCTGGTTCATCGATGTATCGGGAGAAGAATTCAAAGCCAACCTGTGTAGACGTGAATACGTCGAGTATCCCGATGTGAGTGATATCCTGTTTACCGCAGCATTGACCGGGCATGATAACCAGGGGTTTTTCATTACCTTTATTATGACCGGCACTGATTTTAACGCGAGCTTGCCACTGGTGAAGAAGTTTCTGGAGAATGTGGTTTGGAACCCCTGATTCTCGAGATCGAAACCCGAGGGTTACATCGCTACCACGAGCTCAATCAAGCCGAGATTCGTGTCGGCCGGGCGCTCGATAACGACATCATTCTCTCCGATCCAACTGTCGAGCCATATCATTTGAAAATCCTACGCCACGAAGATGGTCGTATCGAGTTAAAAAATCTGGCAACGGTGAACCCGGCAAAATTCAATGGCAGGCAGGAAGATAATTACACCACCAAAACATTACCGATTCACCTCAACCTGGGGCGAATTTGTGCCTGTATACTGTCGCCTACTCACCAGGTAGCGGAAACCAAATCGCTCGTCAGTAATAGTCGAATAATGCATTTATTCGGACACTCTGCCTGGGCCGTCCTGCTATTGGCACTGTGCTTCGTGGTTGGTGCTTATGAGTATTACTATACCTCTTACAATACCCTCAAATGGGACGATTTGCTTAAATACGTCCTTAGGGAATCGGTACTGAGTATCGCCGCAATTGTAATTACCCTGTCAATTCTCGAACGATTGGTAGTTAACCGTTGGGAAACCAAACCTATCATCATCTCGGTTTCCCTGATTTATCTGTTATACCAGTTATTATCGTTGCTAACGGGTCAATTGATGTATCTATTCTCTTCTGATTTTCCCAACTCTTTTTTGAATCTGGTCTGGTACCTGACGTTTATTCCCGCGGCGGTTAGTTTCCATCTGATCCGGGTCACCCATCTACGACAAAGTAAAGCTATATTGCTAGCGGCGATGATCAGCAGCCCGTTTGCGATACTCGCGATCATGGAAAGCCCAACGGTTAATTCGTTTCTCGATGATTTTAGTTCATCGGCCAACTATCAGAAAAGTTTGAGTCCGTTGAACTGGCATTTGTCAAAAACAGTTTCTATCACTGAGTTTATCGAACAGGCATCCAGCCTGGAACCTGGTGAATTTTCTAAATAATCTGTCTCGGAACCGAAGCCACACTAACGACGTTGGCCCTGGTCAGGGAAACTAAACACGGCCAGGTATTTCCCAAATGCGAGCAGGTATATTGTGCCTGTCGGGCCGAATTCATTCGGCCAATAATGATTGGAGACAGGGAGATCACCCTTCCCTACCCCGTATCATGCCAAGGGAGCCATTCCCTGCACCACCATATCTATTGCATCACTAGCCCGTATACTGCTTGAAGGCGGTGGTTACTAGTGATTTTTACCAATGAATTCAGCTAATTAGGCACGAAAACTATGGCATGAGCAAAAATACCAGGGAATATTATTTAATATAGGTATAAGTATAATGATATATCGATATTTTATAATTTAGTATATTGTGTACATTGAATTTGCCCAGATCTGTGAAAAAAATGCTTTTAACCGCCGAACAAACAGACTCTTTAGTTCCTACTCTCAAGCTGAACGAACCAATACCACGGTTCGAGGCGCGAACCACCCAGGGTGAAATATCTTCCAGCGACTATCTCGGAAAGTGGTTTATCCTGTTCTCGCATCCAGCCGATTTTACGCCCGTATGTACATCTGAGTTTATTGCTATGCAGCAGTCAATCAGTGAGTTCACAGACCTCAACTGCAATATCCTGGGTCTGTCGGTCGATAGCGTTTATTCGCATATCGCCTGGATTAGTAGCATCAGGGAAAATTTTGGCGTAGAGATCACATTCCCTGTCATCGAAGACATCTCCATGTCTATTGCCCAAACGTTTGGAATGGTTCACACCGGGTCGACCAGCACCGCGACAGTAAGGTCTGTTTTCTTTATCGACGACAAAGGCATTTTGAGAGCGCTAATCCATTACCCAATGAATGTCGGTCGCTCGATTAGTGAAATACTAAGGACGTTATCGGCCCTGCAAGCGACTGACGCAAGCCATCTGTCCGCACCCGAAGGCTGGCAACCAGGGGATGAAATGGTAATGTCTCCACCGACTTCAGTTTCCCAGGCCGGCGTTTTTAACCCAACGCAGGATAGCAATGGCCAACCATGGTATTACACCAAAACGCCAGGCCCGGCTTAAATCAAGACAGCGTAGCGACACAGCAAAGCATGAGCGACAGCAAACATATCTCAAAACAGATACAGAAACCACTGGATGATGTTTCAGATCAATGCCGGTTACTGAAAGTACTCGCCAATCCAAATCGATTGCAAATATTACTTTATTTAATGGATAGAGAAGTTTCGGTCGGAGAGATTGAATCGTCGCTGCATATCAAACAGCCCAGTCTCTCCCATGAACTAAAAAAGCTCAGGGACGCGGACCTGGTCACAACGAAGCGCCAATCCAAGGCGGTTTTTTACAAACTCAAAAGCGATGCCGTGAAAATCTTGTTGATTTCAGTACGCCGCGCTTTGCATGAGTCAAAACAGGCATATGGCGATCAACCCCTACCTGTAATTAGTAAGCTTCATGATTCAAGAGCATCTGAGTGTGGGCTATTCGCAAATATCCAGCAGCAACCAGGAGGATAAGCCATGACTATAAGGAATTATCGACCGGATTGGACCCAAACTCTATCGTTAGTTTTACTATTCGTACTGGGGCATACCAGCAGCTACGCAATAAACAACCTGAATGAGTCTAGTCTGACGTTATTCAATCCAGCACCAAAACAAGTAATTTATTTAGCTCAATCATCAAGCGGCGAAGAAACGGAAAAGACAATAGTAGAGGAAGAGGAGGAGGAAGAAGAGCCTGAGTGTGATTGATACCACAAGTTTTGTCGCAGTTAGTATTAACTTATGACAAAAAATAAATGCAGCGTCATTTATAAAATATAACTTCATTAAAAACCGAAGAGGGTAATTCTATGAAATCGTTAAAACAGTTGTTAAGTCTGATAATTATCTCGGGCATCGCCTCAACATCTTTCGCGGGTGGCAAACCGGTAGGTATCTCACCCGATTTAATGTCTATCAATGTGACCCACAACGGCAGTGTTGTTAAGATTATGCGAAACCAGGATAATAAAAATACTGTTATCCAGGCTTTTGCTAAAACCTCCCGTCCGTGTCCGCCATTTTGTGTGCAGCCAATGACTATCGCCCCGGGTGTTGAAACCCTGGGTGAGCTCGAAGTCATTAGCTATATTCAAAAAATGGACGCAGGGGATAGTAGTATTTTTATCGCCGATTCGCGCACCCCCGACTGGGTGGCAAAAGGAACCATTCCAGGCGCCATCAATGTACCCTGGACAGAACTGGCTCCGGTAAAAGGCGCCACGACTGAAACAATTATGCATGTAATGATAGATACCTTTGGTGTCAAACTCGCTGCTGGCGCGGACATGTTCGCCGTCGATGAGGCCATCGCGGAGGGAAGCACGTCTAAAGTTTTCGATTATTCGAGCGCTAAAACGCTGGTTTTATTTTGTAATGGCATGTGGTGCGGCCAGTCTCCTGCGAGCATTAAATCGTTACTAAAGTATGGCTATCCGCCAGAAAAAATAAAATGGTATCGTGATGGCATGCAAGCATGGGAAATTCTCGGGTTTAACACAGTCAAGCCTTAACTACAAACCCGCAAGCTTTATTAACCCGGCGAATGGTAATCGCCGGGTTAATAATAAAGGTGTCGGAGTCAGGTTTGACTCCGACACCTGAGTTCTAGCCCCAAAATTCATATCTCAAAACAAATTGATTCATCCCGAAATTTAATAATAACCCCTTATAAAACCTGTATTTTTCACAACACCTACACTTTATAATGCGCGGCTATGTCAGAGTACTTGCTACTATTGGTGGGCACCGTATTCGTCAACAATATCGTGTTGGTGAAATTTCTCGGCCTGTGCCCGTTTATGGGGGTTTCACGTAAGGTCGAAACTGCAATCGGTATGAGCGCGGCGACAACTTTCGTGCTGACCTTGTCCGCAATTCTGAGTTATATGATCAATAGCTGGGTTCTGGCGCCACTCGGCCTCGAATTTTTACGCACCATTGCGTTCATCATAGCCATTGCGGCAGTGGTCAACTTCACCGAACTGGTGGTGCACAAAACCAGTCCTCTGCTCTACAACGTGCTTGGCATTTTTCTACCCTTGATCACCACCAATTGCGCGGTACTCGGTGTCGCCCTGATCAACGTTCAGGAAGCGAGCAGCTTTATACAATCCGCGATTTACGGATTTGGTGCAGCACTGGGGTTTTCTCTAGTGCTTATTCTGTTCGCGGCAATGCGCGAACGCATCAATGTCGCGGACGTACCGGTGCCATTTCAGGGTGCAGCCATCGGCCTTGTCACTGCGGGCTTGATGTCGCTGGCTTTTATGGGGCTAGGTGGCTTAGTCAAAGTTTAGATAATGATTGTCGCAATTCTTACCATCAGCCTGATGGCCGGATTATTCGGTCTAATCCTCGGTTACGCCGCGATCCGTTTCAAGGTCGAAGGCAATCCTATTGTCGATCAGATCGATGCCTTGCTGCCACAAACCCAATGCGGACAATGCACCTATCCCGGCTGCCGACCCTACGCCGAAGCCATCGCTAACGGTGAAGCACCGATTAACCAGTGCCCGCCCGGCGGGCAGGCGACGATTGTAGCGCTCGCCGACCTGCTCGATATCGAGGTACTGGAACCCAATGCCGAACACGGCGAGCATCATGATATCCCGCTGGTGGCATTAATCGACGAAAAAACCTGCATCGGTTGCACCTTGTGTATCCAGGCCTGCCCGGTCGATGCAATTCTCGGCTCCGCCAAACATATGCACACGGTCATCGCGGATGAGTGCACCGGTTGTGAACTCTGCCTGCCTCCCTGCCCGGTCGATTGCATCTATATGATGTCGATCAAGCAAACTATCGACGACTGGAAATGGAGTGTGCCCGGAGCCGAACTGGAAGTTGCGCATGAATGCTGATACACGCATAAAACTTCACCAGATACATGGTGGCATGGCGCCTGAAGATCATAAATCAGAATCCCTGACCCGGGGTTTGCAGCAAGCCAGTTTGCCCGCACAGCTATTCCTGCCACTCAAGCAACATATCGGCGAAACTACTAAACCACTGGTTAATGTCGGCGAACGTGTTTTGCGGGGACAATTGATCGCCGGTAGCTCATCACCTATTAGCGCCCCGCTGCATGCACCAACATCCGGAACGATTCGGGAAATAGCAGCTCATCCGGCGCCGCACCCTTCGGGTCAGTCGGAGGCCTGTATCGTTATCGATGTCGACGGCAAGGATGAGGCATTGCCAAGCGAATCGGCCGAACCCGAAAAACTCACCGCTTCGGAATTGATCTGGCAAATTCGTAAGGCTGGTGTTGTCGGCCTCGGCGGGGCATCGTTTCCGACGTCTGCCAAGGTGTCGCGTGGTAACGATCGCGGTATCGACAGCTTGATTATCAATGGCGTGGAATGCGAACCCTATATCACCTGCGACGATATATTGATGCAAGTCTACGCCGAAGAGCTAGTGCAAGGCATCGGCCACCTGCAACGAATTCTGCAACCGGAATCGACGTTGATTGGTATCGAAGACAACAAGCCGATGGCGATTGAGGCGATTAATCGGGTGCTGGCAACTCAACCGCTGGATAATACCATCGTCGTCGATATACCAACGCTATACCCCTCCGGTGGGGAGAAACAATTGATCCAGATTCTTACCGGCAAGGAAACCCCGAAAGGAAAGCTTGCTTTTGATATCGGTCTTTTTTGCCAGAACGTCGGCACCTGCGTCGCCATCAGTCGTGCGCTCGATGCTAACCAACCGCTGATTTCGCGTATCGTCACCATCTCCGGTGACGGCATTCGACTACCGGGAAACTGGGAAGTACGGCTCGGCACGCCTATCCATCATTTGATCAAGCTGGCGGGGGGATATGTCGGTAAACAAAATCAGCAGCATCTGGTGATGGGTGGTCCGATGATGGGGTTTTCTTTGTCCAGCGACCGGGTACCCATCGTCAAGGCAAGCAACAATATCCTGGTTATGCAGCAAGCGACGATTCCTCAGTATCCGGGTAATCACGCCGAATGTATTCGCTGTTCGAAATGCACCGATGTATGCCCTGCGCAGTTATTACCACAACAGCTTTACTGGCACGCACGCGCCAAAGCCTACGATAAATCCGAAGAATACAACCTGTTCGACTGCATCGAATGCGGTTGCTGTTCGGCGGTATGCCCGAGCCAAATCCCACTGGTGCAATACTACCGCGCAGCAAAGAGCGAAATACGCGCGGCACATCAAGCACAATTTAAATCGGATCGTGCGCGTATTCGTTTCGAATTTCGCGAAAAACGCCTGTTACTGAAAAAACAGCAGGATGAAGAACGTCGCCGCCTGAAGCGCGAAGCTCTGATAAAAAAGAATTCACAAAAGCAAAATGGCGACACAGTCGATCCGGTGCAGGCCGCACTCGCACGGGTCAGAGCAAAGAAGCAGCGACAACAACAGGACCTTACACCGAAAAATACCACCGACCTGACGCCTGCGCAGCAAGAGCTGATTGCACAGGCAGATGAGCGACGCCGTGCCGCTCGCGAGCAAAGATCATGACCTCGGAAATTGTCTCCTCGCCCTTCATCAGTCCGAGTAACTCGCTGCGGCGACTGATGATCAACGTTAACATCGGCCTGATTCCCGGTACGCTGGCCTACGCGTGGTTTTTTGGTGCCGGTGTCATCATTAATATTATTCTCGCAGTCATATTTGCCCTGGCCTTCGAGGGCATTATTTTGTGGTTGCGTAAAAAACCATTGAAATCACATTTAACCGATTACAGTGCGGTTGTCGCCGCATGGTTATTTGCATTGTGCCTGCCAATGCATTCGCCCTGGTGGTTAGTCGCAGTCGGCATAGGTTTTACCATGATTGCCGGTAAGCACTTGTACGGTGGTCTTGGTTTTAATCCATTCAACCCGGCCATGGTCGGCTACGTGGTATTGCTGATTTCGTTTCCGCGGGAAATGACTACCTGGTATCTGCCCACCGTTATTAGTGGTGAGTCGATCGGATTGCTCGATTCCATCGCCTATTCGTTTGGCCTCGCCGATATTCAGCAGTGGGACGCTCTCAGTTCTGCAACCCCACTGGATCAATTCAAGACCTTATCGGGTCAAAGTTTACCGATGAGTGAAATTCGACAATCACCGGTATTCGGTAACTTCGTCGCGGTCGGCTGGGAGTGGGTCGCAGGCGGCTGGCTAGTCGGCGGATTCTGGCTTTTAGTCACGCGTACGATTAAATGGCATATTCCCGTGACGGTATTAACCAGCATTAGTCTGTTTGCACTGGTGTTTTATCTCAACGACCCGAATACCGTTGCCTCACCGCTGTTCCACCTGTTTTCCGGTAGCATCTTAATCGGTGCTTTTTTCATCGCCACCGACCCCGTTACCGCGGCCACAACCGATAAAGGTCGCATCGTCTATGCAATTTTAATCGGCTCACTGGTATATGTGATTCGAAACTGGGGTGGCTACCCGGATGGCGTTGCGTTCGCGGTCCTGCTGGCAAATATGTGCGTGCCCCTGATCGATTATTACACCCAGCCGAGAGTGTACGGCGCCGACAATCCTGAAAAGCCGCATGAGTAGCCGACAAATCCTGCTTTCCGGTTTCTTCCTTTTTCTATTTGCAGTAGTGAGTACCGGTTTTGTCGCAGTAACAGAGCACAATACACGACAAGCAATCGCCGAAAATGAACGCCGCGTTTTACTGCGTAACCTGCATGCGCTGTTACCCGCCGGGAGACTCGACAACGATATCGTCAACGACACCCTGCTGATTACGGCGTCACCATTACTCGGCACAGAAAATGGAAGCCCGGTATACCGTGCCCGCCTGCGAGGTGATCCGGTGGCCGTTGTATTCAACAGCATTGCACCCAATGGCTACAGTGGCAAGATTTACCTGCTGGTCGGGGTTTATTTCGACGGCAGTATCGCTGGAGTAAGGGCAATCAAACACGCCGAAACGCCTGGGCTCGGGGATGCCCTGGAAATCCAAAAATCGCCATGGGTTCTCGACTTCGATACCAAATCACTCGACAATCCGTCCCAGGGGCACTGGTCAGTGAAACGCGACGGTGGTGTATTCGATCAGTTCACCGGGGCCACTATCACCCCGCGTGCGGTGATACAGGCAGTAAAAAATACTTTGCTGTACTATGAAAAAAACGCCGACACTTTATTTAACTGATATTTTTTGATCGATTAACACCATGGCAAGCAAACAGGAAATCTCCCAGAACGGCCTATGGACCAATAACGTAGCGCTAGTGCAACTACTGGGTCTGTGCCCACTACTCGCGGTCACTAGCACCCTGGTCAATGGCATCGGCCTGGGCATAGCGACATTGATTACGCTGGTATTGTCGAACACGCTGGTTTCGTTAATTCGCGGGTTCGTCCGTAACGAAGTTCGCCTTCCTGTATTTGTACTGATTATTGCCAGCATCGTGACGATCATCGAATTGACGATGAAAGCATTGTTTTATGATCTCTACCTGGTGCTTGGTATTTTTATACCCCTGATCGTCACCAACTGCGCGATCATCGGACGAGCGGAAAGTTTTGCTTCCAGAAATCCGGTAGGGATATCAGCCCTGGATGGATTCATGATGGGGCTGGGATTTTTAACTGTGTTGAGCCTGCTGGGTGGAACGCGTGAAATCATCGGCTTTGGAACGCTGTTCTCACACGCAGACCTGATGTTTGGCGAAGCTGCAAAATCGCTGACACTCATTTTCAACGACGAATATGGAGGATTTTTGCTCGCAGTTCTGCCACCCGGTGCATTTTTCGGTCTCGCGCTACTGATAGTGGCTAAAAATATTATCAGTGCTCGAATAAAGGAAAAATCTGTTCCGATTGAAGGTTTAGCCAAAACAGCATGAACAAGTTAAAACGCGATGAAATTTTTGAGCGGTTTCAGGCGCATATTGACAAACCCGCGACCGAACTCGACTATCACTCCAATTTCGAATTATTGATTTCAGTATTGTTGTCGGCACAGGCCACCGACGTCAGCGTCAACAAGGCAACCGCAAAACTCTACGCGGTGGCGAATACACCGGAACAAATACTCGCGCTCGGCGAAGACCGATTGAAGGCATACATCAAAACCATCGGACTATTTAATTCGAAGGCAAAAAACACTATCGCCACCTGCCAAATCCTGATCGATAAACATAATTCAGAGGTACCCGAAGACCGTGCCGCACTCGAAGCCTTGCCCGGAGTCGGCAGAAAAACCGCAAACGTTATTTTGAATACAGCGTTTGGTCATCCGACAATTGCGGTCGATACCCATATCTTTCGCGTCTCGAACCGCACCGGTATCGCACCCGGGAAGGATGTGCTCGCAGTAGAAAAGAAATTACTCAAGTTTGTGCCCGATGAGTTCAAGATCGATGCACACCATTGGCTGATTCTGCACGGCCGTTATACCTGTATCGCGCGAAAACCCCGCTGCGGTAGCTGCGTGATCGAAGACTTGTGCGAATTTAAGCGAAAAACGGCTGACTAACGATGTTCCAGTCACGCGATGAAATACGCAAGGTTTACCTTAAGGTCTGGCAAAAAATGCAGAATCAATTTTTACTTGAGCCGATGGAAGCCATCATTGCCGACGTGATTAAACTGCACCCCGAGTATCACCAGATACTGGATAAAGGCGAATCAGCGGTAGAAAAGGATTTTTCGCCAGAGGATGGTCAGAGCAATCCCTTTTTGCATATGGGCATGCATATTACCCTGCGCGAACAAGCCGGTGGCGACCGACCGGCGGGCATACACGATGTCTATCAGAATCTGGTTCAACAAAAAGGTATGCATGAGGCCGAACACGCGATGATGGAATGCCTCGGGCAAACTTTATGGAACGCCCAACGTCACAATGCAATGCCGGATGAAAATGCATATCTGGCATGCCTGCGCCAATTACGATCTGAATGAATATGCGCGAAAACCGGCGAAGAGTTACAGCTCACCTGACAATCTATCGCATGCTGGTTGTGGCCATAATCGGTTTGGTGGTTGGCACACTCAGTTCATTTGCAACTATCGGTTTTGTCGAAACCGTACACTGGCTCAATCGTGTTTTTTACATCACCGCTGAAAGCCGGGTCGACCTGCCATCTAACACGTTAATGATGATCACAGTTTTGACCCCTACATTAGGCGGGTTAGTCGTTGGTCTAATACTGCGCTATGGGGTAAACACGGGAAAATCGCTCGGACCGCCTGAAACCATTTATGCGGTGCAATTGCGCGAAAGATTGCCTGACCCGGTTTCGGGCGCATTTTCAACGCTGGCTGCCATTTTGTCATTAGGATGCGGCGCGTCAGTAGGCCAGTACGGCCCGTTAGTTTATCTCGGGTCGCTGGTGGGTCAGATAGCAAATCGCCTTAAGCTCGGGGTACGTGATATCCGCAGCACTGCCATCGCCTGCGGTGTGGCAGCAGCAATCGCTACCGCGTTCAACGCCCCCATTGCAGGGCTGATATTTACCCACGAAGTTATCCTGCGCCATTATTCGCTGCGAATTTTCACCGCGGTGACAGTAGCTGCCGCTTGTGGTTTTATTGTTGCCAACGTGGTGTTTAAACACCCACCGCTATTTTTTATCGAATTCGAAAGCCAGTTTCACACCTCGGAATTTTTCCTCTTCGCTCTGGAAGGCCTTGCCTGCGGATTACTCGCAGTGACTTTCATGAAACTGTTAAAAATCGTGGGGAAATTCGCCGGCCAGCTATCGATCCCGGCCGCCTGCAAGCCCATGATCGCCGGTTTCGTATTGGGTGTGATCGCCTTGCAGCTGCCCGAAGTTCTTGGAGCCGGTCAGGATATACTTCGCACTGCGAGTATCCCGGGTAGTTTTAGCGCAGGCGAATTATCCACGGTTTTGCTGGGCAAGATCTTGGTTACAGTATTATGTATCGGCTTCGGATTTGCTGGTGGCATCATATTCCCGGCCCTATTGATCGGCGTATTGTTTGGCGCACTGTTTGCGATTTCAGTACCCGAACTGCTTCTGGATGAGTATTCCGGGCTTTCCGTGTATGCCATTTCTGGCATGGTGGCGGTCGCAAGCCCGGTTATCGGCGCACCGATGACAGCGCTATTAATCATTTTTGAACTGACGCGCAACTATGAAATCACAATCGCCGCAATGGTTACAGTGGTTTTTTCCAATCTCGTCGCTTATCACTGGTATGGGCGTTCGCTGTTCGATAACCAGCTCGCCGAACGCGGACTCGATTTATCGCTCGGTCGCGACCGCGCCTATCTACAACACCAACATGTGGTCGATTATATGACCCAGGTGCTTCCCTGTGTTGATATTGCAGCAACCTGTAGAGAATTAACCGATCAATTCAAATCAGGCCCACTGCAAACAGCGGCGGTAATCGATACCGATGGTAAATATCTCGGCCTGCTGCATCAGGACCAGCTTAGCGCCTGCAATCCCGAGTCAGGCATTGCTTCGCTCGATTTGAATCAAGGCCTTATATTCGATGAAACCACCAGCCTGTGGAGCGCGATGCAATCCATGCGCGACTATATCGGTGAGGCGGTTCCGGTAGTCGATTCAGTGAGCGGCCAATATCTTGGTTCCATGCCTGAAAGCGAAGTCATAGGCAGTTATCTCGATGCGGTGCATGACCTGAGACGCGAAGAACACGAGGCCTGATTTAACCAATGAATTTGCAACAATACATAGGTGAAGATATCAAGCTTGCGCTCGCGGAAGACGTGGGTAGCGGCGATATCAGCGCCATGCTGATTGACGAGTCGAAACAGCTCAATATGCAATTGCTGGTGCGGGAAGATGCCGTGCTATGCGGCACCGGCTGGTTTGACGAGGCCTTCAGGCAATGTGCTAATACGACAGAACTTAAATGGTCTGCCGAGGACGGTGACCACGTTGTCGCCGACAGCGTATTGTGTAAAATTTCAGGCCCGGCCCGGGCTTTGCTTACGGCCGAACGTACAGCACTTAATTTCCTGCAAACCCTTTCGGGCACCGCGACGACCACTCGTAGCTATGCCGACAAAATTCAACACACGGCCTGCCGCATACTCGATACTCGCAAAACTATCCCGCATCTTCGACGGGCGCAAAAATACGCGGTTCAGTGCGGTGGTGGCATTAATCATCGAATTGGGCTTTTTGACGCTTATTTGATCAAGGAAAACCATCTTGCCGCGAGCGGTGGCATTCAAGCGGCAGTCCAGCGTGGTCGGAATTTACAACCCGACTGTTTTCTTGAAGTCGAGGTCGAAGATCTGGATCAGCTGCAACAGGCAATTGAGGCCAGGGTTGACCGTGCCTTACTGGATAATTTCAGCATCGATTTGATGAAACAGGCTGTCGAATTAAACCACAAACGCATCCAGCTCGAAGCCTCAGGCAATATCACCAGGCAGTCGCTGCTTGCGATTGCTGAAACCGGCGTCGATTTTATTTCCATCGGCGCCCTGACCAAACACCTGCGGGCAATCGATTTTTCGCTACGTTTTGCTTAGCTTTCACGGCGCACAATAAATTCGGCCCTAGAAGATTAATCTACCCGTTCGAGTTTGAGTGAAGAGCCGTATCATCTAAATAACCTGATCGAGGGCCTTCTCTAGCGTGGCAAGGGTACGCTCAATATTGTGCAACTTGTCGAGACCAAACAGCCCGAGGCGGAAAGTCTGGTAGTCGTTCGGCTCATCGCATTGCAGTGGTACACCCGCGGCTATCTGCAAACCCAGTACGGAAAACTTGCTGCCATTTTGCACGCTGGCATCCGTGGTGTAACACACGACTACACCGGGCGCTTCGAAACCTTTGGCAGCGACACTTTTGATTCCCTTACTGGCCAGCAGGGCGCGAACTTTATCGCCGAGTTCCTGTTGCTCCGCTTTCACTTTATCAAATCCGTAGGCTGCGGTTTCCTGCATCACATCGCGAAAGCGCCGCAGAGAATCGGTTGGCATTGTCGCGTGGTAGGCGTGGCCACCATTTTCATAGGATTGCATGATCGACAGCCACTTGCCCAGGTCGCAGGAAAAACTGGTACTGCTAGTGGAACCAATACGCTCAAGTGCCAATGAACTCAACATCACCAGCCCGCAACAGGGTGGCCCACTCCAGCCTTTTTGTGGCGCACTGATAAGAATATCAACGCCACATTCCTGCATATCGACCCACAGGGTGCCGGAAGCAATACAATCAAGCACAAACAGACCGCCCACCGCATGCGTGGCATCGGCAACAGCCTCGATATAGCCATCGGGTAATAACATTCCAGAGGAAGTTTCTACGTGGGCGGCAAACACCATATCGGGTTTTTCCGACTGGATTGTCTTTACTACTTCTTCGATGGGTGCCGGCGCAAACGCAGCCTGCGATCCCGTCTCGACTGGACGCGCCTTCAACACCGTTGACGCTGAAGGAATATCGCCCATTTCGAAAATTTGCGTCCAGCGGTAACTAAACCAGCCATTTCGAATCACCAGGCATTTTTTACCAGTAGCAAACTGTCGCGCGACCGCCTCCATGCCAAAAGTCCCGCTGCCGGGTACAACAATTGCGGCTTCGGCGTTATAAACCTTCTTCAAGGTGCTCGATATATCGTTCATCACAGCCTGAAAGGATTGGGACATGTGATTCAGCGAACGATCCGTGTACACCACGGAGTATTCGAGCAAACCGTCTGGGTCGATATCTGTTAGTAAGCCGGGCATAAAGTTTTATCCGAAATAGTTGCTAGTGTTAGAAGGCGTGCAATTCACCAGCCTTTTTATCTTGCATTGAAGTAAATGTAAATAAGAGAACACCCGAACAAGTCCATTATTGGTAAGCAGTAAATCCGTGGTTTGAAAGAAACCTGTTTCGCTCCCTGACCTTCCTCGCGTGTTTGATCATACCCCAGGTAAAGTATTTCATTTACTATTAATAAATAACGATACCCGTCCCGGAGGAAAACCCGGGGCAATACACTGTTTATCACCTCATTTCATGCTATCTAGGGCCAGTGTTTGACTCTATAATCGACGCTTTTCGACATCAAACGAAACGCCTGTAATTTCTGGTAGAGCGCTTCAAATATTTCTCAGGAACCATCGATTTTGACACAGAACAATAGCAGTCCGACTACCCCGGCCGACCCCGATCACGTGGCAAAAGGAATTATGGCACTGGTTATCGCAACGCTATTTTTCGCGGCCCAGGATGCAATTACCAAACATCTGACACAATCAATTTCAGTTGCGCAAATCGTCACTGTGCGATTCTTTTTCTTTTCACTATTCGCGATTGTCTATGCAAAACGCAGCATGGACATCAGGGTTGCGTTTCATTCTTTGCGGCCAAAATTACAAATTCTGCGCGGACTATTGATATGCACTGAAATCGCCCTGTTTGCCTTTGCCTTGCGTCATCTTGGGCTCGCCGAAATGCACGCAATATTCGCCTGCTTTCCATTGATCATTACTGCGCTTTCGGTACCCTTTCTTGGTGAGAGTGTGGGCTGGCGACGCTGGATGGCTGTGAGCCTGGGATTTATTGGAACACTCATCATCATCCGCCCTGACAGTGGAGTTTTTAGCGGCTACGCGATGATAGCGTTGACCTGTGCCTTGATGTTTGCGATTTATAACCTAATTACGCGCAAGGTGTCGCGTCATGATCGATTCGAGACTTCATTACTTTATTTTGGCGTGGTCGGATTTATCGGGTCACTCGTAGTTGTACCCCTTTACTGGCAAACCCCGAATATAGATCAGTTTTTCTGGCTCGGGGTGATTAGTATTACCGGGATTATTGGTCATTTGCTTTTGATCAAGGCGTTACA
>Ga0255049_10000221_pt1 | contig 35272 bp, 28 predicted proteins | sample JV7_2_3_MG_FD_183615 | JGI IMG/M metagenome (GOLD analysis project Ga0255049, IMG submission 183615) | Seawater microbial communities from Jervis Inlet, British Columbia, Canada - JV7_2_3 | ecosystem: Environmental > Aquatic > Marine > Inlet | place: Canada: British Columbia | collected 2016-10-06 | reverse complement strand
TGTTCTCGATGGTGCAAAGCCGCCAACGCGCCCATGCAGGCGTAGGTCGCCGCGAGTGAATCACCAATAGACAGGCCGGTGCGGCTTGGCTGACGGTCCGGGTCGCCACACAGGTAGCGCATGCCGCCCATTGCCTCGCCAACTGACGCGTAACCCGCACGACTCGAGTACGGTCCGGTCTGGCCGTAGCCCGACACACGAATCATGATTAACCCGGGGTTGTCCCTGGAGAGCTCCTCGTAACTGAGACCCCAGCGCTCCAGCGTGCCTGGCCGGAAGTTCTCCAACACCATGTCTGCTTGGGAGATCAGTTTGCGAACGAGTTCCTGACCCTCTGCTTCACGCAGGTTCGCCGTGACAACGCGCTTGTTGCGCGCACAGATCTGCCACCACATCGGATAATCACCACGCCCCCAGTCACGCATCGGGTCACCCTGACCGGGTGGCTCTACTTTGACCACATCCGCACCCATATCCGCCATGAGCTGCCCACAAAACGGGCCAGCGATCAGTTGGCCGAGCTCGACAAGGCGTATATCGGTCAGAGGCCCTTTACGTCCCGATGCATCACTCATTTTATTATCGTTATCCTTCGCGGGCGGCCCAGCGTGATCGCTCTAAATTGTAATATTAGCCCGGTTAATATATCAATAGCACTTATTTCCGCTTGGGGCTACGACTTAATTCTCGCGTCAGCCAGTTGGCCCGCGTCTCAGCGTGCGGATCGATAGCGTTGATTTCCAGGAGGGAGTTCAATAGATCGCCCGTGTTGCCGATTCTTGAGCGTGGCAGCGCATGGCTGTACGTACATACCGCAACCAGTCGCCGCCGTTTGATTTGCTAAAATTTTGTCAGCACTTACACATGAGACTCGTTTATGAAGCTTCGAATTCGCGGTGATAGCGTGCGCTTGCGCCTGAAGCGTGGGGAAGTCGACCAACTTGCGGCAGGGACCAGCATCGTGGAGGAAACTCACTTTCCGGGTACGGTTCTGACATGCCGTCTGGACGTTTCCGAGAATAGTAGTATTTCGGCAACCTTTGACAACGGCAGCCTCGTCGTCAGCTTGCCAAAATCAAAAGTGCTGGATTGGTCCAGCACCGATGAAGTGTCCTTGTTCGCGGAGCAAAAGCTCTCAGGGTCAGGCGCTCTTTCCCTGTTGATCGAGAAAGACTTCAAATGCCTTGAGCCCGGACATCACAGAGATTGTGAGGACGATGACGATACTTTCCCGCACCCGGGCGCCCAATCCACTGGCACCTGACGCGGCTGGCAGGTCTGGGCTAACCGCCGAGGCGGTACATTTCGATTTTGGACTCTGTGCCGCCTGGCTTGCCGCGAACCTGGCTATAACGATTCTGGCGCCCTGACCAGGATGAGCGAATGCGTTGTGTCAGATTCTCAGGATCGTAAGCACTGCTTAGTAACGGCCGCAGGTTGACTCCCTGACCGGAAAAAAGACACGTGTAAAACATACCGTCTGCCGACACCCGGGCACGAGAGCACTGGTCGCAGAAAGGCTCAGTGATTGAATTTATCAGGCCGATTTCGCCTGCGCCGTCTTCAAAGGAGTAACGACGCGCAGTTTCTCCTGGGTAATGACTTGCCAGTGGTCGCAGTGGCCAGCGGTCGTTGATCCTATTCAGCCACTTCGAACCCGGCACCACGCAATCAGAACTCCACTGATTGCTGCTGCCAACATCCATGAACTCGATCAGCCGGAGTATGTGACCGCTGCCACGAAAATGCTGCACCATGTCCATGACCGTATGATCATTAACACCTCGTTGCACCACGGTGTTGATCTTCAGCTGCCGAAAACCGGCTTTTTCCGCAGCGTCGATGCCCGCAAGCACTTGCGCAACTGAGCCTCTGCCTCCGGTCACGCCGGCAAACACATCTTCGTCGAGGCTATCCAGGCTCACGGTGATACGGCCCAAGCCCGCATGTGCCAGATCTTGTGCCATTTGCGGCAACAAAATACCGTTGCTGATCAGCGCCAGATCCTCTACACCGGTGATACCCGCAATGCGTTCGATCAAGCTCACCAATCCTGGCCGCAATAATGGTTCACCGCCGGTGATGCGGATCTTGGCGACGCCCAGGTCCAGGAACGCTCGTACCAGTCGGTCTATTTCTGCATCGCTCAGCAGCCTTTTCCGCGGTAGAAAGTCGCCACTGGCATTCAACGAGTCCTGCGGCATACAGTAGCCGCAACGGAAATTGCAGCGGTCGATCACCGAGATTCTCAGATCCCGCAGCGGTCGTGTCAGGACATCGCCGAGCGGAGTTAACACAGAGTATGAGTGAATTGAATTACCCTCAAGGGTTTTTCACATACGCATTCGGTCGCAAGTAGAACCACCAGTTCAACACGAGGCATACACCGTAGAATATGGCAAACCCGTACAGGGCATATTCCGGTGTCGTCGCATTGATTTGCTCGCCAAATACCTTTGGAATAATGAACGCACCGTACGCGGCTACTGCTGAAGTCCATCCGAGCACCGGACCAGCCTGCTCTTCGTTAAATACAACAGCGATGGTTCTGAATGTCGACCCGTTACCGACACCCGTTGCTGTGAACAAAACGATAAACAGCAAGAAAAACGGCCAGAAGAATTCCTCGGGGGTGGGAGATTTGTAGGCAGCGGCCATGTAATAGGCTACGCCAAGGGCAGAAGCGATCATCACGATAGAAACCATTTGTGTCACTTTTGCGCCGCCTACCTTGTCCGATATCCAGCCGCCGACAGGCCGGATCAACGCACCGATAAACGGTCCCATCCACGCATACATCAGTGCGCTGGGACCATTGGGGTTAACGGTGTCATGTACCAGCACGCCATCGGCCCCGGCCACGTGCGTGAACCCGAATATCACTTTGATCGCGAGCGGAAAAGCGGCGGAATAGCCGATGAACGAGCCGAAGGTCATGGTGTAGATGACGGTCATCGCCCAGGTGTGCTTGTTGTCAAAAATTCGAAACTGTCGCTTCAGATTGGCCTGTAACTCACCCTTTGTCAGATACCTCAACAGTAGCAGGGTCGCAATGATGACCAGCGGCAGCACAATCCATTTGCTGAGGATGCCTGCTCCCGTAGGCGGGGGAAGCAGCAGATAGAGTCCCACAGAAGCTGTAAGCAACGCGATCAACAACAACATGGATATCTTCGCCATGCTCCAGACGGGATTCCCCGGTTTTGGCGTCACTGCCTCGGTCACGATATTGTTCATTCCGAACCAGCCGAAAAACGCCAGTGGTATCAGGAAAACCAGCCAGATGAATCCGGCATTATGGATATAAGTTTCCGTACCGCTCGGAATTTTTCCCAACAGTGTCCCGCTGCTGTTAACCAGCGTCATTGACTCGCCACCAAAAACACCGACCGTCATCACCAACGGAATCAGTATCTGCATGGTCGTGACACCGAAATTTCCCAATCCGGCATTGAGTCCCAGCGATGCGCCCTGCACCCGCTTCGGGAAAAAGAAGCTGATGTTGGACATCGAGGAAGCGAAATTTCCGCCACCGAAGCCCGACAACAAAGCAAGTACCTGAAATGTCCACAGCGGTGTGTCTGCACTTCTTAACGCAAAGCCGGCACCAATAGCGGGCAGCATCAGTAATGCCGTTGTAAAAAATATCGTATTTCGTCCGCCGGCAATGCGGATGAAGAATGTGCTGGGAATTCTAAGGGTCGCACCGCTCAGCCCGGCGATAGCTGTCAGCGTAAAGAGTTCGGCCTGGGTGAAGGGGAACCCAAGATTGAGCATCTGGACCGTGATGATCCCCCAGTACAACCAGACCGCGAATCCACAGAGCAAGCTGGGGATGGATATCCAGAGATTCCTTCTTGCTATCGCTTTTCCCGTGGACTCCCAGAATTCCTTATCTTCAACTTCCCACTTCTGTAGATTACTCATCGCTTAACCTGCCTGGTCTGGTTTTTTTGGTTCGTCCTTTGAGGACCTAAGTTAGATAGTCGGCGTCTGCCTTATCCACGTTGAGAATATGCCCCGGAAACCAAATTCTGAGAAAGAGCATGTGTTCGTGCATATCTTCTGTTTTAGCCTCTGCAACCTTCTCTCGCCAACGCAAAAGTTCTTCGCGCAGGCGGATGTGCGATCTCTTGTGTCTGTCGATGTCCGGGCAATGACTTTCGTCCAGTAGTTTTTCTTCATGGGCGAAATGGCCGTTCGTGTATTCGATGAGATCATCCAGGACCGGAGCAAACTGCTCAAAAGCGCCACCTTCCTGAATCACTTCATCTATTTTGTTGATCAGGCCCAACATATGCGTGTGCTGGCGGTCGATCGAATCAATACCGACGCTGAACTCATTGTCCCAGCTGATCAGTGGATTCAGGAAATCGCCGGCGCCCCCCCGAAGCAAGCTGGCAAACTTGGTTTCGAAACCAGACGGCAGCCTGGACAATTTCATAACCGTCCAATGCATCCAGGAGAAACACAGGATCGACAGGACCAACATGAACATCCAGGCGCTGGTCCACAAGCCGGTCCACTCCAGCAGATAGCCGAAGATAATCGGGCAAAAGAACCCCCCGAGACCGCCGAGCACGCCTACCATGCCACCCACGACCCCTACCTCATCGGGGAAGTAGTCGGGAATGTGCTTGTAAACCGCCGCTTTGCCAATTCCCCACACGCTACCCAGCGCAATGACGAATACCGCAAAAACCCACACATTGGCCTGGGAATAAATCCGCGTGATTCCCTTGGCCAACAGCTCTCTTCTCTTGACCTCCTGACCCACCTCTACCACGGCTTCCTGCCAGGTATCCTTGGTCGGAAGAAACAAGATGCTGTCGTCCAGAGCTTCGAAATCTGTGTCGCTTTGCCTGATCTGGTAGATGTGATCATCGACCACGATGCGGCTGTCCGTGACCTCTGTCACCACACCCGGGCGCTGGGCGAGTATCCCTTCACCTGGCGAAAAGATCTCCATCTTGGGAAACATGAGGAAGAAGCTGATGGCCACAGACAGGCCAAGCACCCAGTACATGATCACGCGGGCGCCCCATCTGTCGGACATCCAGCCCCCCGCGGCCCGAATGACTCCCGAAGGAAAACTGAACAGCGCCGCAAGTAAGCCAGCCGTGACCAGTGGCAGAAAGTAAACGTTGACAACGTACGGCACCAACCATTGGGAAAAGGCCACAAAGCAGCCGAAGACCAGAAAATAATAAAGGCCGAAACGCCATACGCGCAGATCTCTCAATGGCTGCAGCATTGCTGCCAGGTCTCGTGCTTGTTTACTGTGTTTTTTGTTCTCGGCGAAAACAAGAAACAGGATGCCCATGACAACTAACAGGCCAGCATAATAAACGGGCAGCTGACGCCAGCCTTCGATATTGGCGCCATTATCAGTAAGTGTATTCAACAGCGTCGGCGCAAAAATCAGGGTCAGGGCCGCGCCCGCGTTTCCCGCGCCGAAAATACCAAGGGCCGTTCCCTGATTTTTTTTCGGGTACCACACCGATGTATAGGCAATGCCAATGGCAAAACTGACGCCGGACAAACCGAAACCAAAACTATAAAAGGCGAATTCCAGGAAACTGTTCGCAGTCGAAAGCAGATACATCGGCACGGCGCAAATGAAGAGCAATGCGGCATAAACAGGTTTGCCGCCGAACCTGTCCGTCAGCATGCCCGCGGGCAGGCGGAAAATTGAACCCGTCAGTACGGGAATACCGAGCAACCAGCCAATCTCCACTGGCCCCCAGTCAAATACCTGGTTCGATGCAAGGAACGTCACCAGCACGCCGTTCATCATCCAGACCGCAAAACAAACGGTAAATGCCGTCGTATTCAGAAACAGTGCCTTGTGCGATTTTGCTGTGGCTACTTTTTCCACACCCTACTCTCCCTTGCTGCTGTGAGCATGGATGACAGTGATTTCAGTTATTCCGCGGTCGCGCTTCGGACCATTCGGTATTGGCATCGCGAACGCGTTTCTTGTCCCAGTACCAGATCACGACCTGATATGGACGCCACAGGTAGTGAAGCGGCGCAACCAATATGTGTACCAGGCGAGTAAATGGGAATATCAAAATGATGGAGAACGCACCAACAATGTGTGCCTTGATCACAAGCGGCATCGCAATGACGGCCTCAGGTTGCGGGTTGAGCTTTAGAATTGACCAAAGGTACGGTGACAGATCGGCGGCAAACCAGGACGATCCCCAGCGGTAACCCAGTGCAATCCAGCATCCCAGCAGGACCTGAGCAAGCAGGAACAACTCCACGAAAATATCCATACGCGTTGTGACCATTCTCAGCCGCGGATTGGTCAGGCGCCTGATGATCAGCCCCACCAGGCCGACAACTATCGCGACCGCGAAGGTGAAGCCCAGGCCTTCATGAAAAATTAACCGGGCCGGATCGCTGTTCCACGTCAGGACGCTCTCGGGCGCCAGGAAGATTACCAGGTGGCCCAGGAACACCATCAGGATGCCCCAGTGCAATGGCACCGTTCCCCAAAACCCTTGCTTACCCTCGAGGAACTGCGCAGACAAGCTCGTTACCTTGTAGCCCTTCTCCCTGTATCGGTATGTCGCCCCGACCAGGAAGACGCCGATTGCAAGGTACGGATAGGCCGAAAAAAAGAAGTAATCAAGCGAATTCATGGGGTGTCCTCTTACTCATTAATGAGCGCCTGCGCGTTCTTCAATTTCGTTTTCCCTGTCAACCGATTGCAGAAAGTCACAAGTACGATCGAGCGGAATTTCTTCGATTAACGCAAAATCCTGTTTCAGGACTTCATACAATGCCTGCAGCGCGTGTTGATAGAGCGTAAACGCGTTTACCTTGACGGCGGGAGTCTCTATGAGAGTCTTGTAGTGCTTTTTGTATGACGCATTTCTTTTCTCGATGCGATCTGACGAAAATTCCCGAATCATCTCAAGAAGCGCAGGAGCAAGAATCGCGTATGCCAGATCGTGGAGTACCTCTTCATCCTTGAGTAACTCCATCAAACGCAACAGGTTCGGAATATGATCTGCCAGCTCTGTCCCGGTATCCAGTTCAGCCTCGCGGTACTCACTGTTCAAATTCGCCAGTAACACGCCGCGTTTGTAATCATCGCCAAACAGAACATAGCCGACGTCCAGCGTTGTCATTGCCTGGACGTCAAAAGAGCGCGTATAGAGTTCCTGCATCGTCGTCAGATCATCGGCAGGGAGAAGCTTCAGAAAACGATCAAGCTCTGCACAAGCGTCCGGATAGAGTCCGTCGAGGGAATCCCTTATCTGCCGAACCCTTTGCGGATATTCGGCCCCCGGATATTCGAGCAATGCGGCGAGCAAGCGATAGTGACTACGCTGTTCCACGTTACAGCCCTCTCTCTGCGGTGCCACGCTTGAATCCGAAGCCGGTGCTGCCCTTGGTGTCGCCAGTGAACTCCATCATTTCCATGGCCTGTTCCCGGTGAGCCGCGGGGATGACGAATCGATCGTCAAACTTGGCCAGCGAGGTCAGGTAGTAGATGTCATCCGCCATCTCGGCGGTCAAGCCAGCATCGTCCAGCGCGTGCTGTGCCTTTTCCTCAGAGATGTCGCCAACCGTCTTGTGTCTCCTGTATATCCTGACGGCCATCAGTTTGACCAGCCGGTCTCTTATTTTCTGTGTATCACCTGCACTGAAGAGACTTGCCATGTACTCGAGTGGGAAGCGAGCCTGATCAATGGTGCCGAAGAGTTCTTCAGTGCTCGTATCGTAAAGCCAGTCATCGTTCCAGAATTTTGTGGTTGCACCCAACTTCTCGGCCTGTTCGGCATTGTTGGCTTTGCTCAGAGATGCCATGACAGGCAAGAGCGGCGGCACATAAAATAGCATCGGCAATGTCCGGAATTCGGAATGCAGCGGCAATGCCATGCCCCATTCTTTGACGAATTTGTAAATCGGCGATGCCTGTGCTGAACGAATCGTGGAATCGGCAACGCCGTTACTCTTGGCGGCTTCAATTACGTCCGGATCGAATGGATCCAGCATGATGTCCATATGCCGGTCGACCAGTTCGTGTTCGGGTGCGGATGCTGTCGCCTCGATCTTGTCGGCGTCGTAGAGAATGACGCCGAGATAACGAATTCTGCCAACACAGGAGTGCATGCAAGCAGGCGCAAGGCCGGCTTCGATGCGCGGGAAACAAAGAATGCATTTCTCGGACTTGCCGGTATGCCAGTTGTAATAAGTCTTCTTATACGGGCAGGCGGTCACACACATTCGCCAGCCACGGCAAACATCCTGATTAACCAGTACGATGCCATCTTCACCTCTCTTGTACAGCGCGCCGGAGGGACAAGAAGCGACACAGCCCGGGTTCAAACAATGATTGCAGATCCGCGGCAGGTAGAAAAACGCCATCTTCTCCAGTTGGAACATGGCCTCCTGCTCTTCCGGCGTCAGGTTCTTGAGATTGGGATCGTTGCGTGCGTAATCGGGCGTGCCACTCAGGTCATCATCCCAGTTTGGCCCCATCTTGATATCGATAGGCTTCCCATCGATGAGTGACACCGGACGTGCGGTGGGCTGGTCGTTACCAGCCGGTGACTCGATAAGATCCAGGTATTTGTAAGTAAACGGCTCATAGTAGTCATCGATTACCGGCATGTTCGGATTGTGAAATATATTGCCAAGTTTGTTCTTGCCGGCACCCTTCAGCTTTATCTCGCCGCCACTGCCGTTGCTCTTGCCATTGCTATTTCCCTTTTTCTCCCAGCCTCCCTTGTAGATATCCTGGTCTTCCCACTTGCCGGGATAACCGGTACCGGGCTTGGTCTCGACATTATTCCACCACTGATACTCGGCGCCCTTGCGATCCGTCCATATGTTCTTACAGGCAATCGAACAAGTGTGGCAGCCGATACATTTGTCCAAATGAAAGACCATTGAGATTTGCGATCGTATATCCATCTTTGTTTCTACCTGCCTCTAATTTTGTTTAAGAGCTACCAAACAACCTTGTCCATCTTTTTCACAATTACGTGCGTATCTCTGTTCGGTGCGATTGGGCCCCAGTAATTGAAGTGATAACTGAACTGGCCATATCCGCCGCACAGATAGTTCGGCTTCAGATGAATACGCGTCACGCTGTTATGACCACCCGCACGCCGGTTGCCGCGCACCTGGGATTTGGGTATGCCGGTTGTTCTTTCCGGCACGTGATAAACGATGCAAACGCCGCGCGGTATCCTGGCGCTGACGACGGCGCGCGTGCAGTAAACACCATGGTCGTTGTAGACCTCGACCCAGTCGTTATCCTTGATGCCAAGCCGGTCGGCATCGACCTCGCTCATCCAGCAGGGCTCACAGCCACGTGACAGCGTGAGCATCCTCAGGTTTTCCATATAGGTTGAGTGGATATGCCACTTGCCGTGTGGGGTCAGGTAATTCAGAACCAGAGCCTCTCCTTCTTTGAGAGTCTCCTTCAGGTCCCCGTATAACTCTGGCTTTGGCGCCGGCTTATAGGTCGGAAGATTTTCGCCATAGCCGATATACATTTCGTGATCCAGATAGAAATGCTGACGGCCGGTCAAGGTCCTCCAGGGCACCAATTTGTCGTAGTTATAGGTATAGGGGGCGTACGCTCTGCCATCGTTCATCAGGCCGGACCAGAGCGGTGACGTGTTGTATCGCCTTGGCTGTGCCTGCAGGTCTGCATAACGCAACTTGACATCCCTGCTTCCGCTCGCCAGATCCACGAGATCGAGCCCGGTTTTCTTCTCCATGTTTTCGTAGGCTCTGACCGTCAGTTTGCCGTTAGTCAATGTCGACAAATGCAGAACTGCATTTGCGGCATCAATATCCTCTTCGATAGACGGGAAGGTCTTGCCATCCATCTTTCTGACCGGGAAATGATTGGAATCGACCATCTCGTCATAGACGTCATCACAGGCAAAATGATTGCCGTGTGCACCCAGCCCCGCCGTCTTCAGGTTGTCGCCGAGCGTAATGAACTTCTCGTAAATCCTGGTGTAATCACGATCGACCACCGCAAGCTTGTGCATCGTCTTGCCGGGAATGGCCTCGGCCTCACCGAGATACCAGTCCTTGATCTTCGTCTGCGTTATTTCGTCCGCTGTATCGTGGGCTAACGGCAGGCATACAATGTCTTTCTGCGGCTCTGGCAGATATTTTTCTGCCATCTCGCTGGTCGCCTTCGCCAGGTCTCTGAAAATATTCCAGTCGCTCTTCGACTCCCATACAGGTGCCACAGCCTGCGACAGCGGGTGAATAAAGGAATGCAAATCCGTGCTGTTCAAATCCGCTTTTTCGTACCACGAAGCAGCCGGAAGCACGATATCGGAGTAGAGCGCCGAAGAATCCATGCGGAAATTCAGGTCAACGACCAGGTCCATCTTTCCTTCGGGCGCTACATCGCGCCAATTGACTTCCTCGGTGTGGTCCTCCGAATCCTGCGCGATGCCGTTCGAATGCGTACCCAGATAGTGTTTAAGACAATACTCGTGACCCTTCATGCTGCCCACGATTGCGTTGCCTCGCCAGATGTACCAGACCCTGGGATAGTTTTCGGGAGCTTCGGGATCGGCAATTGAGTACTCAAGGTCCTTTGACTTCAGTTTCTCAAGAACGCTTTTCTGGATTGCCTCATTCTCTGTCGAACCGGATTCGACCGCCTCTTTGCACAGATCGAGCGTGTTTTGCTTGAACTGCGGGTAGTAGGGCATCCAGCCATTGCGGACCGATTTGTAAATCGTGTCCGCCGTGTGCTGCTGCGTCATTTCATTGTCGGGAACGGTGTTGTACCGGGAGTACTGGCCGTCGTAACGGTATTGGCATGTGTTGATGTAATGCCACAGGGGCGCTTGTTGCAATCGGGCCGGTCCTTGCCAGTCTTTCGCAAAAGCAAGACTGCTCCACGAATCCATGGGCGCCAATTTCTCCTGCCCAACGTAGTGATTCAGGCCGCCGCCGTTCTTGCCGACACAGCCGGACAACATCAGTGCCATTGCACCGGCCCGATACATCAGATTGGCGTGATACCAGTGATTGATACCTGCGCCGATGATGATCATGCACTTGCCCTCGGTATCCCTGGCAGTGTTGGCCCACTCGCGGGAAAACTGCAGCACAGTTTTGGCATCGACGCCGGTAAAGATTTCCTGCCACGCCGGAGTGTAGGCGGCATCTTTGTCGCCGTAGTCTTTCGGATACTCTCCGGTCAGACCCCTGTTGACGCCGTATTGAGCCATCATCAGGTCATAAACAGTCGTGACGTATTCGGTCTCTCCGGAGGCGGTTTGCAATTTTCGAACCGGGACGCCACGCAGGGCTTTCTTGTCAAGGCCCCACTCGACGAACTCGGTGTCGATGACTTCGTCATGCTTGTTCAGGAACGAAAGCGTCGGATCGTAGGGACTGTCATCCACCGAATCCTCGAGTTTCATATTCCATTTACCCGGAGTCCCCCAGCGATGTCCCATCGCACCCTTCGGCACAACAAGCCTGTCGTCATTGTCATCCACAGAGACGAATTTCCAGTCACCGTTCTCAATGTCCTGATGTTCTGCAAGCTCATTCGCACGCAGCATCCGGCCCGGCCTGAAGGTTCCGTGGATATTGTCGACCTTCACGAGTAATGCGCTATCGGTGTACTGCTTGACGTAATCAATAAAATAAGGTGTCGGGTTCTTGTGATGGAATTCGGTCAGAATCACGTGCGAGACCGCCATCCAGAACGCGCCATCACTTCCCGCATGCAGTGGCACCCACTGGTCCGCGTATTTACAGACTTGCGAGAAATCCGGAGAAAAGACGACCGCCTTGGTGCCGTTGTGCCGCGATTCGGCAAAAAAGTGGCAATCCGGCGTACGCGTCATGTTCAGACATGCACCCATATCGGCGATCATTTTCGCGTTAAACCAGTCCGCGCTTTCACAGACGTCAGTCTGCTCACCCCATATCTCCGGGAAAGCCGTCGGCAGATCGCAGTACCAGTCGTAGAAACTCAAGTTAACGCCGCCGAACAACTGCAGGAAACGTGAACCGCCGGCGTAGCTCAGCATTGACATCGCGGGGATCGGTGAGAAACCAAAAACGCGGTCCGGGCCGTGTTTTTTCGCCGTATAAATATTGGCGACTGCCATGATCTCCATGACCTCATCCCAACTGGCTCGCCGGAATCCACCTTTGCCGCGGGCGTTTTGGTACGCCTTGCGTTTTTCCGTGTTCGCCTGCAAAGACTCCCACGCCTTCATTGGGTCGCCGGTCTTCTCTTTCTCCTCTCTATAGGCATCGAGCAGCGCGCTTCGGACGAGTGGATACTTGATCCGTAGAGGACTATAGAGATACCAGGAAAAAGATATTCCTCTCTGACATCCACGCGGTTCGTAGGGCGGAAGCTTGTCCTCGAGCAAAGGGTAATCGAGTTGTTGTGTTTCCCAGACAACGATTCCGTCTTTTACATGGATCTGCCAGGAGCAGCCGCCGGTGCAATTCACACCATGTGTGCTTCTGACAATGCGGTCGTGTTGAAAGCGATTTCGGTAGAACTCTTCCCAATTTCGGGTTTCCGGTGAAATGATGTCTTTTATCCAGCTCATACTCTTCGCCCATCCAACTCAATTAGTTTTGTGCTATTGCTTGTCGTCCAGACTGGACTTGATTTGCCGGTCGTAAATTGATTGGTTCACCGAGCCGATTTTCCTGCCTCGCCAGACAAATCCGATCAACCCGAATAGAACACCAGCACCGACTACGCCACTTGCGAACAGTCCCAAACCATAGTCTCTCGGCAACTGGTTGTACTGCTCTGAATCTGCGTATTCCAGAAACGCCACCAGCGCAGTAACCTCATGTTCTGTGAGCGAACGATCTTCGTAAGCTGCTTGCATGACCGGAAACGGCGCCCGCCCCAGGATCGCCGCCACGCCCGCCTCGCCCATTCGGGAAAATACAGTCGTTAGCTCAGCTGCCAGGATACCGCCACCGATGACGGCGTCATTCCTGACCTCGTGACAGGCGTTACAGGCTGGCCCACCATTGGCGAGTCGAAGGCTACCTTGAAACAACTCTTGTCCGGTCAGGATATCTTCTTCTGATGCCGGCTCTTCGGGCGTTACAGGCTCACCTGCACTGGCGTCAGTGCTCACTACATCACCCGAACTTTGAGACTCTATGTAGCTGAGGACCTGCCTGATTTGCTCGTCTGATGCCACGGCATCAGGCATCAGCATGCTGTTGTATTCCTCGAACACGGCAATAGCTTCAGCATCCCCGGCGTTTATCATCGACTGTGATGATTTTATGAATTTCTCAAGCCATTCCTGGGATCGCTTTTCGTGCACACCGGCCAGATCGGGACCGATCAACCGGCCGCCACCAATCGTGTGGCATGCAAAACAAGTTGTGTTGAAAACCTGCTCGCCGGAATCTTGTGCCCAGCCGTTTTGCGAATGGCTGCTGAGAAGGAGAATAGCGACAACCCCAGTAAGAAGGAGTCGCGTGCTTCGGACAGGAACGCTAGCCATCTATCGCTCGCCTATTATTTTCGTTAGTTATGTAGCTCGAATCTACCCGTAAGTAGTTTTACGTACCGGCGTGGCGCTCGAAATACGTATCTTCCGCAGCGCTGTCTTGCACCGGTCGCATGGGGTTTTGGTTGTGTTCCCGACAGGATGGATTCAGATCGCCTTAGGGCGATCTTCACCCTAAAGGGCTTCGCGGCTATCGCCGCTCCGTCGCCAATTGCTGTCGCAATTGGTCGAACCTTAGGATCGAACCATCAGGCAGCTGTAACAAAAAACGCCCCTCGTTGAGGGGCGATTTTCTTGTTACTGGCGCGCCCGACAGGATTCGAACCTGTGACCCCTGCCTTCGGAGGGCAGTACTCTATCCAGCTGAGCTACGGGCGCTTGAATCTGGGCTGCGAATAATACCAGAGACTACTACGCCTTCGTCTCTTCTATGTACTCATCAACGATACGCTCGAGAATATCGAGCGGCACGGCGCCGTTCTTCAGGACCACGTCGTGAAAGTCACGCAGGTCGAATTTGTCACCCAATGCGTCCATCGATCGCTGGCGCAACTCCAGGATCTTCATCATGCCAACCTTGTATCCGGTAGCCTGTCCCGGCATGACGATGTAGCGCTCGATTTCCGATACAACGTCGCTTTCCGCCATGCCAGTGTTCGCAGTCATGTAACTGATGGCTTCCTCGCGCGTCCAGCGTTGGTGATGGATACCCGTATCAACGACGAGGCGAACAGCCCGGAATAGTTCAGCAGCCAGGCGGCCAATGTTATCAGCCGGCGTAGGCATCAGACCCAGCTCCCAGGCGACTCGCTCAGCGTAAAGCGCCCATCCTTCTACATATGCAACGAAAGGTCCGAAGCGACGGATTAGTGGCATGCCCTCCAGCTCCATCGCGATCGCAACCTGAAAATGGTGTCCCGGTATGCCCTCGTGAACCGCCAGCGTCCGCATGCCGAACTTGGGCGTTGCCTTGATATCGTAAAGGTTTGCGTAGAAACGTCCGGGCCGACTACCGTCGATAGCTGGCTGCTCGTAATAGGCGCCAGGAGACGTCTTCTCCTTGAACTGTGGAATGCGCACGACCTCCATACCCGCCTCGGGACGAATATTGAAAGCATCATCAAGCCCTGCGTCGAATTCATCGAGAATTTTTTGGTAGTCCTCCAGTATCTGCGCCCGGCCTTCGTCACTGTCTTCGTAATAGAACTCAGGGCGCGACGAATACTCCTCCATCGCCAGCGTATAGCCCAGTGATACATCAACGCCTTCAGCTGCGAAAATCTCCATCATCTCCGCCTGAATTCGCGCAACTTCGGCAATGCCAATTTCGTGAATCTCGTCGGCTGTGTAATCGGTAGTGGTAAATAATCGCAGCGCGAGTTTGTAGGCGGCTGCGCCGTTTGGCAGGTGCCAGTAGCCGTGCTCATCACCGGCTTTCGCTTCCAGTTCGCTGAAGTAGTAGATGAACGACTTATAGGCCGGGTAGATGTTTTCAGTGATTGACGTCTCGACCTGCTGCAGAATGTCCGCAGCCTGTTCCTCATCGACATCTTCTGCTTCAGCAAGTTTGTCGGCCAGCGACGTGTAAAGAATATTCTCGTCTGCCGGCGTGGCGACGAAATCGCGCATTTGCTCCAAAACACGGTCAACGACGAAACGTGGCGGGATAATTTCCTTGTTTTCTCGAATCTTCAGGCCCAAGAGATATTGTTCGTGTTTGCGGGGGAGCTCAGCCATTCTCGAAAGGTAATTTTCTGCATCTTCGACCGAGTGGACCTGGTGGCTCGAGTCCATGAAGCTCGGGAAAGCGCTTTGAATACCCGCCATCTGATTTGCCGGATACGTGTGATAGCGAAACGGCTCTGCATCGGCAATGAGATTGGTCAGATACAGTACAACTTCCTTGGTCAGTCGCTGGTCCGCGTCGAGATCTTCGTCGTCATACTGATGCAGTCCCTCGCCGAATGCCTGCAGATCCGCAAAGAATTCGTCGGTCCTGTCCGGATGCACATCATCGAGATGCGCGTTGTGGCCGTTGATGCCCATCGACTCGAGAAATCCCAGCGACGTCAGCATTTCAGGGTCCTCGAAGGCTATCTTCAGCATTTGGCGATCGAGATATGCCCGAAACATGAACGGTTTGTCGGCATACCACTCGTGCGCCACGAACGAACCACCGGTGATAACAACGACCAGCAATACAACGCCGGTCCATTTAAGAATTTTTTTAATCATTGCCTTGCCTTCTATACAGCTGAGCTACGGGCGCTATGTTTGAGCCGCGTATTCTACTATCGTTACCGATAATTGAAACTATTCGGCATGCACTCGATCATCGCCCGAACTCGCTGTATAGACTTAGAAGGCAAATAAATGATTAAACGACTTTTCGTTCAGGTGGTAAATACGATCACGACCGCAGACTCAACGGATGCGGGCGCCCAGGATCGTGAATCGGCATTGCGCATGGCAACGGCCGTGTTGATGCTCGACGTCGCACGCGCCGACTACGTATTTGAGGAAAGCGAGTTCGATAGCGTCCTCAAACTCATCGAAAAGCATTTCGGCCTTGCACCGCAGGATGCCGCAGAACTTGTTAACCAGGCTGGCGAAAAGGCGGACGAATTTGTTTCCCTGCATGAATTCACGCAACTGTTGCACGAACATCTTGACGAGGAAGAGAAGGCCCACATCATCGCGTTACTCTGGCAGATAGCCTACGCTGACGGGCGGCTGGACAAATACGAGGACTCGCTGGTTTTGAAAATCAGCGATCTTCTCTATGTCAGTCGCGGCCGCGTCATGCGCCTCAAACACGATGCCGAGCTTGCCGCTGGCTAGGTCGGCCCGACATTTCTTCTATAGTGCGGCCAGTACGCGCTCCAACCTGGCCTTCACTTCGCCCGACAGGGGTTCGACGCCAGGATTATCAACAAGCGACAACACGGCTTCGGGATCCATAAAACTGACGTGCACCGCACCGGCTTCGTCTTCGCGAACGAGCACGTTACACGGCAATAGCAACCCGATCTCCGGCTCGGCGGAAACTGCCTGATGGGCCAGTACCGGATTGCACGCGCCGAGAATTCGATAACGCGGCATGTCGTGCCCCAGTTTCTCCTTTATCTTCGCCGCGACATCGATATCGGAGAGAACGCCAAATCCTTCGGTCTGCAATTTCGCAGTAACCTTCTCAATTGCGGCATCAAAGCCCATCTCGACGTTCTTACCAAACCCGAATCCCGTTTCCATCAATGTAATTCCTTCTCTTGTCGTACCCTGGGCGATCTCACTCAATGTTCGAATGCTGCATGAATTCCTTACGTGTGACGATCCGGGGTTCTGCGTACAGCGGGACAGCTACTCCACAAGCTCTGCCGCAGCGGCTGCCATCTGCGCATTCACATGACCGGCGTCGTCGACGAGCACCAGCCGCCATTTCAGGTCAACGCCGAGTTTTTCGGCACTGGCTTTTGCGACCTCGAACATCGTCAGGCCTCTTGCCAGCCTGTTCTTGCCCTGCCGCCTGGCCTCGTCGGTGTTGCGCAGGTCCGGGTCCGTGTGATCCAGGTCTTCACGACCCAGCATGAGAACAAGATCTTTCTGAAAAGCCGCAATAAGCCGGTCTTCGCTAATCGCCGCGCTTTCGAGACCATAGGGATACTCGGTATCAAAGTCGGGCAGTGTGTACCAACCGGCATTTGCCGCAAGGTAGCGGCTCACGCGAGCATCCGGCATGTAATAGAGGAATCGATGCACGAATTGCGAACCTGCTGAGTGACCAAAAAGCGTGTACCTGGTCTGCGTACTGCCTAATCTTGCAGCAACCTCGTCAAAAAGCAGCTCAATCGCTGTGAATGTCCACAGTGATTGCGGCCGTTGCTTTCCCGAGTCCTTCTCAAACACGTGGCCCAGGTTGTAATCATGTGACGAAGGAAAATCCTCTACCGGAAAATGCGGCACAACGACGACGAAACCCTGTGCCTCGCCCAGCGCGCGCCAGTCCCCGAAGTATCGCCCTGCTTCCCGGCTCCAGCCATGCATGACAATAACGATCGGCGTATCTGTTGTTGCGTCGCCGGGTACAAACAGATGCACATTAACGGCCGGACCGTCCCATCCATCGAATCGAAACTCTTCCTGCGCGGCTAGAGCCAAACCTGCGGACAGGCAGGCAATGACGATCAGCATGGCATGCCTAAGCATCGGGCTCACCTAATAAAAACGACAGGGTCATGAGGCCCAATTATAAGTTACCGACGAATGATCAGTTGACTAATTGTCTGCGCTTGCGCCTAATATCAACGGCAGTTCGGGATGCTGCCAACCAGGCATGAGAACAGGCAAACCGTGAGCACAAACTTGAAACCTGCGGTGCTATACCGCACGTCAAATCGCCGTTATCCGACCGCCGTGTCAGCCAGCGGCATGCGCATCACCGACGCCGACGGCAAACAGTACCTGGACATGAGCGGCGGTGCCGCAGTCTCCTGCCTCGGGCACGCGCACCCGGCTGTTGTCGCGGCCATTCGCGAGCAGCTCGAGACGCTCGCGTTCGCCCACACATCCTTTTTTACGAACGAACCTCAGGAGCAACTGGCCACAGCGCTGGCGCAACGCTTCGAGCAGCCCGATGCCCGCGTATATTTTTTGTCCGGCGGCTCCGAAGCCAACGAAACTGCGTTGAAAGTTGCCTGGCAATTCTGGGCAGTGCGCGGCAAACCCAATAAGAAAATCATCATCAGCCGTGAGCACAGCTATCACGGCAACACATTCGGCGTGCTGTCGATCAGCGGCAATGCCGTGCGTCGCCGCGCCTCAGCCGCACCACTCATCGACTGGCCCAGAATCCCGCAGTGCTACCCATACCGTGAAATGCAGGCCGGCGAGGACATTGACGACTACAGCAAGCGCGCTGCCGGATACCTCGAGGAGGCCATCGTCGCTGCAGGGCCGGACAACGTTGCGGCCTTTATTTGCGAACCGGTCGTCGGCTCTTCACTTGGCGTCGTCCCTGCAACGCCCGGTTACTTGCAACAAGTTCGCGAAATCTGCGACCGATACGACGTATTGTTGATCGCGGATGAAATCATGTGCGGCAGCGGCCGCACGGGCCGGTTTTTCGCTCATGAGCATGACGGCGTCAGCCCGGACATCGTCACGCTCGCGAAGGGCGTCGGCGGGGGCTATCAACCGCTCGCCGCCACGATCATCGGCCCGGAGGTAGCAGCGGAAATGACCAGTTCGGGATTTGCGCATGGACATACTTATATAGGTCATGCGGCAGCATGCGCAGCCGGGCTGGCGGTGCAGACTGTAATGAACGAACACCATCTGATTGAACGGTCGCGCAGCATGGGCGAGCGGCTACTGTCGCTGCTACAGGAAAACTTTGCAGAGCACCCGCATGTTGGCGAGATCCGCGGCCGCGGCTTGTTCGCCGCTATCGAGCTGGTGCAGGATCGTGGAACGCGCGCCGGTTTTGAAGGTCGGCGCGGCCTTCCTGACGAACTTCGGCAGGCCGCCATGGGCCAGGGACTCATCGTCTACCCGGGCGGCATCACCATCGATCAGCGCACGGTCCCGCATGTCATGCTGGCACCGCCAATGATTACAGGGGAGCGGCACCTGCTCGAGTGCATCGACAAGCTGAAAGCCACGATCAACAACACACTTTACAGCTAAGAGAAAGGGGAGCCAGGCTCCCCTTGATTCTTGGTGCATCTCGAGCTTGCTACAAGCTGATGCGCAGATCCACGTAGTAAGAGCGGCCCCAATCGCGATGGGCATCCTTGGCGAAGCCGTAGGACTCGTCCGCTATCGGCGCGCGCTCATCGGTAAAGTTGTTGACGCCAAGTCGGAACCGCACATCGGTATTGCCAATGTCAAACGCATAGTCAATCTTCGCGTTATAGGTCGTCATCGATGGGATGTAGAACGCACTTCCACTACTCAGTATCTGGTTGAAATCGCTGATACGGAAACCCGAGACAGAAGCTGCCCAGCCATTCTTTGACCACGATGCGCTCATGGAATGCCGGCTCTCCTGGTTGCCGTCGATTCCCAGCAGATTACCGAGGCCGTCAAACGGATACACAATCGTTGAATCGGTCGCTTTCGCTTCCAGAACCGCCTTGGTCAGCTCGCCAGATGCCGTCTGCTTGAACCCGGTGTAGAACGCACCGTTGTAGCGCAGGTAGAAGTTGCCGAAAGACGTGTCGAAGTCGTAATAGACGCCGATGTCGTAGCCCTTGAGCGTCCGCGTATCGAGATTCGCGTATTGGTCCGCGACATGTTCAACCCGACCTAGCGGGCAAAGGCCGGCATCCATGAAGCCCATTTGCTCGACCGGGTCGTCGGTAATGTCACCACGAACAACCGCTGGATTACCCTGAACGGTCGCACAGTTACTTGTCCCGGCATCCAGACGCAGCACGAGGTCATACAGTATGTGATTCTCTTCGCCGAACAGACCGATCGTGTTTTCTTTCTCGATTGACCAGAAGTCCAACGTGAGGGAAAGGTTCTCGACGGGTTCGACTACGATACCGATTGACGTGTTTATGGACTCCTCAGGTACAAGGTCCTTGCTGCCCGTCGCCTGCCGTTGTACGCCATAGCGGCAATCCGAGAAGGAATTATCCTCATCCAGCGTCCCGAAATCCACGGCGTAAAAGCAGCCCCAGTCATTCCGCGTATTCGTACGAGCGACGAAAGCCTCATTGATCGTGATCAGGTTCGGCGCCCGGAACGCCTCGGACCAAGAACCGCGGAAAAGCACTTGCTCAACGGGATGCCAGCCGAATGCGATCTTGCCAACCGTCGTGTCACCGATGTCATCGAAGTCCTCGTATCTTACGGCCAGCTGTACATCGAGCGTATCGAACAGGGGCAATTGCAATTCCGCGAACAGCGAATTCGTGGTTCGACTGCCTTTGCCGTCCGGCGTCGGGCTCGAGCCAACGACATCCGACGTTACCGGATACGTATCGCCCTCGAAATCGGTAAATGTGATCGTTCCGTCGAGGCGTGGATCGCGGTCGTCGACGTATTCCTCGCGGCGGTATTCGAAGCCTGCGAGAAACGCGACCGGACCCGCCGGCATCTGGAACAACTCCGGATTCGAGAACTTGACGTCAAACATCGACAACGTGGACTGGCCCTTGCGAAAGACGTCTATCTGTGCGCGCTCGATATTGCTATTGACGCCGCCACTGAACGGGTTGTAAGCCGCGGACGTTGGATCGAACAACGCCTCCGTTAGCAATGTGTTCGAGAGCCTGTTATGAGTTACGTCGTCGCGTGTCGCCTCCGAGTACGTTACCGCGGATTCCCAGTCCCAGTCGCCAGCACTACCGCGCAAACCGTACAGCAGGCGATACGCTTCGGCATCATTGTCGGTGATCCGTGGGAATTCAGCGAAGCGGTAGGTGTCGAATCGCAGCTCCAGGCCTTCGTCAGGAACGTCCGCATAGAAGGCCGCGTCGAGCACGCGACCAGGCGAACCGAGAGGACCAAGTGGATTGTAGTAATTCTCGGCGCCCACTCTGAGCGTGACAGAACTCAAATCAATATTTCCTTCATTTGACCGATTGGTTGTCGAATCGTAGTAATAGAAGTCGCCGAACATCTCGAGGCCGGATTCCATCTCATGATTGAAATAACCGTACACCGTGGTCCTTTCCAACTCCGAGAGCAGGTCACGCTCGCTAGAGCGGTTGTAGCGCACGGTTCCCTGTCCATCCCTGTGCAGGCAGGTGCCATAACCGAGATCGTAGATCTCACCGTCGGTGTCACAACGACTGTCCCCAATCGGGTAGATCTCAAACTCACCCGCTCCGTCAGTGACGTCGTTATCGGTAAGGCTGTCGAAGCTCGACACGCTGCGTACGACGTCAAATTGCCCCCACAGCGAATTTGAGCTGTCGTTTCTGAACTGCGTGCTGGTTGCATAAGGTGAGTCTTCGGGGAATCGCCAGCGGAAATCGGAATTTGCCCAGCGTGGATCATCCTGGGCGTTCACGCGATCGCGCTGATAGTATCTGGCGAATACGCCGATATGCGTCGCACCACCGTTGAACGCTTTGCCCCATTCCAGCGACAAGGCTTCGTCGTTGCGCGGAAGATTGTCATAGTCGCTGTAGCGCGTCCGAATGGTGAACCCTTCGAAGTCGTCCTTCAGAACCGTGTTGACAACACCGGCCACGGCATCCGCGCCGTAGATCGCCGATGCACCATCTCGAAGAATCTCGATTCTGTCCACGCCAAAAACAGGAATATGATTCGCGTTAACCGAGTTGACCGGGACGAAGCTGCCGCCGACTGCCTCGGTCTGATAGGTCGCCATGTTGACGAGGCGGCGACCGTTCAGGAGAACGAGCGTGTTGCCCGTGCCGAGATTGCGCATGTTGATTGCGCCAACATCACCTCGCGCCGCGTTGACGCCACCGGCGGTATCGCTCTCACTGAAGAAGTTCTGGCCCATCTCGGGGATCAGGTCGAGGAGTTCGTCACCCGACTCAACACCAAGGATTTCGATGTCCTCGGAACTGATGACCGACACGGCCAGCGCGTCGGAGATTCTTGCACCTTTAATTTGCGTGCCGGTGACAGTGATCTCGTCGAGCAACTGGTCATCCGCGTCGTCCTCCGACTGTGCAATGGCATTACCTGAGGCCAACGCCAGGAGCAGTGCGCCCAAGGCAAACACGCGGCTATTCTCTTGAATTTGAAAGCTCATCGACTTCCCCCTCTTGAAGTTTCTTGATGGCACGTTGCGTACTCTTCCCAAACCTAACAATCCGCAGAAAATGAGGCCAATAGCAACGTTTCCGAAGCCCATAACCCCTGTCTATGGGGTCCGGCCTCTTTGCATCCGACTCTCTGAACAGACAGCCGCATTTGCTAATGCGGGCCGAACTGAACGTGCGTTGCGAATGCGGCGTCGGGCGCGACATCACCGCCATCGAGCCACGGCGTACGCCACTCGATCCAGGCGAGGTCGTCGAAAAGCACGACCGTACCATCGCGGCGCCCCGAGTCGTCACGCACATCGATCAGCAATCGAACCGAGCGCGTCGATACACGCGGTTGATCGAAATCAAAGGAAAAATCGTGCCAACCACTCTTCGATATCCGCAACCCACCGACCACGGTCGTTGGGCCATCTTGCAGGGCGTCCTCCAGCGCATCATCCGTGCGACGCCGCTGCAGCAGGAAGCGCACAGTTGCGGCGCCGTCAGTGTAAACCCGCCCGCGAACTGTCGTGGGATTCGAGGGCGAATATGTGCGCTCGAATACCTTCATGCCGGTCCGCGTTGCGTCTCTGCCTTTTGCTGCTATTTTCATGGCGCGGGATTCGTCATCGACGATCGAGGTGCTTTCGTCCTGAATCCAGGCCCGGTCATGAGTGCCGAAGAGCCCGGAGTATTCGAAGTCGCCGCGCCGCAGGATGTCGGTGCCAAGGCGGTACGAACGCCCGTTTGCCCTGAACACAGCCGGAGCCAGCGGCGTCAGGCCCAGCCTGTTCAGGTGCACGGGCAACTCTCCAGGCTGTACAGAGCCCAGGTCCACGGTTTGTGCGTTCTCGGCGGTGCAGCTCTCGATGAGCGCGTGCGCACCGTTGGCCCGCAAGCACGTGTCGAAGGGCCGCGACAGCCGCGCGAGTCGGTGCAGGACTGAATAGCGGAAATTTCCGGTTGCCGGTGTTGGCACGTAACCATTGATGTTCATTGGCACAACTTCGGCGCGATGCAGCGTATCGCCGTCCATCCACACGTAAAGCAACATGCCGAGCTGTGTCGTGTACGCGTATTGGTCGAACAGAAAATTGCCGAGCGAGTAGGCGACCAGGCGGTCGCGGTATATTTCGAACCCCTGCAGAACATGCGCGTGGTGGCCGATTGCCACGTCCGCGCCGCGATCAACGGCGGCCCTGAGTCGCATGCGCTCACTCACGGCCGGTGCCGCGGAGTATTCCAGTCCACTGTGATACTGCAACACCGATACGGTCGAATCTGGAATCTTCGGCAAATCCTCGTCGAACACGGTACTGCCACCCAGTGCGGCACCACCCTTATTCCCCTGCGCGGCCTGGCTCGGTCAGAACAGGCCGGCCCAGCCGACGTAACTCAGAAATCCAAATCGCTGACCCTGTAGCTCAGCGATGTAAGGCCGGCGTGCCTCCGCTTCGTCGAATCCTGCACCGGAGTATCCGAGTTGTGCCCCATCAATCGCTTTGACTGTTGAGGTCAGGCCCTTACCCTGATAATCCCAGGTATGGTTGTTGCCGAGTGCAACGTAGTCGAAACCTGCCCAGCGCAAAATTTCGGCCAATTCAGTGGGCGAGTAAAACGTAACGGATTTAGGCAGTCTTTTTTTCAGTTTGACCGACGAAAGCTGTGTCTCGAGGTTGACCGATGCGAAATCCGCCAACTCAATGTATGGCTTGATCGTCTGCAGGAGCTTCCGGCCATCCGCGACGATGTGCTCGTGCCTGACAAGGACGGGTTCGCCGGCACGTGGCTCGAAATAGCGGCGAGCCAACATCGTGTCGCCGGCAAATACCAGCAGCCGGCGCTGTGGCGTTTTCTGGACAAGCTCGATATCGGCGACCCGATCCACGCCATTCGCGAAATCGGAACGGTGGAACGTATGCACAACCCGGTAATAACCTGGCGCGCTGATGTCGATCAGCAACGGTTTTGCCGATTCAGCGCTGAACCGATACCAACCATTTTCATCCACGGCCGTCGGCCGTGCATTGATCAATACAACGGCGTCAGAAACCGGCGACTGCGACTCGTCAACGACGCGGCCGCCGATAATCAGCGAGCCGGGTGCGTCTTGTGTCGTCCTGGCAGGGGATGGGGCGACGTTCGATGGCCGTTCAACGCTTTCGGTCAACGACCTCAGAGAATACCCGTTCATCGGTATGAATAGTCGTGGTCCGCTCGGCCGCGCGTTATCGGCATACATCGCCTCAAGCAATGCTGATCTCAATGTCGTCGCATGGTCGGAGACTTACCATGTCGCCAAAGCTCTTGTTGCTTACGGCGCCGGTGTAACGATCGCCGACGAGATCACGGCACGATCGGCTGTCGCGGGCGACGTTGCCATGCTGGCACTGGAACCACCGCTCGAGTTCGAAATCAAGGCACTGCACCTCGGAGACGCACCGCTGTCGATCGGCGCAAAGAAATTCATCAAGCACTTTGCTGCCACGATCAAGGAATTTCTGGCCAGCCCAAACTGACTCCATAGACCTGGGTTATAGGTGCACGAACAATGATCATTTGAGACGCCATTGTCGCGCTCAGTAGTATCGATTGCGTTCATCACAAAGGACTGCGCATGCAAGTCATCGTTCTCGGTGCGGGTGTCGTTGGTGTAACGACTGCCTATTACCTGTCGCAACAAGGTTGTCACGTCACAGTTATTGATCGTGCATCGGACGTTGCGGAGGGGGCCAGTTTCGCAAACGGTGGCCAACTCTCGTACAGCTTTACCGACGCGCTCGCCAGGCCCGGTTTCATTGCGAGTATTCCAGGGTTGCTGCTTGGCCGGGATCAAGGTGCACAGCTTCGCCTTGCTCCCGGACTGTTTGGCTGGGGCTTCAGATTTCTGGGTCAATGCACAAGCGGGCAGGCAGAGCGGAACACCATTGCCGTACTCCAGACAGCAATGCGCTCTGCCGTGCTAATGGATGAACTCCGCGAGCGCGTACCGTTCGAGTTTTCGCATCGCAAGGCGGGCAAACTTGTTCTGCTGAGCAAGCGCGGCGAAGTCCGGGCCGCGAAGGCGACCAGCAAGCTGAAGAATGCTTACGGCTGCGACACCGAAATATTGACGCGCGCCGAGGCAATCGGAGTAGAGCCCGCCATCGAACACATGACGAGTGATGTCCTTGCAGCCGTCTACTCCCGGAGTGACGAGGTCGCCGACGCTTATTCGTTTACGGCCGGCCTGCGCAACTGGCTGCAGGATACGGGCGCAGCGGAGTTCCGGCTGGGCACGAACGTAAAACAAATTGTGACTGAGGACGACTGCGCCAAAGCCGTGGTGGTTGACGGCGAGACGATAGAGGCGGATGCGACGGTCGTTTGCATGGGCGCGTGGAGTAACAAGATGCTGCGCTCCGTCGGTGTCAATCCCCAGGTCTATCCGGTGCGTGGCTACAGCGTCACGTTGCCGACGGGCGGGGAATCGCCCTCAGTCAGCGTGACGGCGCTCAAGCATCGTATGGTGTTCAGTCGCATCAACGGCTTCATGCGAATAGCCGGTTTCGCCGATTTCAGGGGTTTCAGGACGACAGGCGACCAGCGGCGCTCCCGCCACCTGCTCGAGCTCGCACAACAAATCGCACCGCAGGCGGCAGACTACGCGTGCAGTGACCCGCAGTACTGGGGAGGATTTCGCGCAATGACCCCCAATGGCAGACCACGCGTCGGCGCCACCGGCGTTCACCGCCTGTTTATGAACACGGGTCATGGCATGCTTGGCTGGACGCTGGCGTGTGCGTCAGGATATGACGCCGCTCTGGCGGTCGCCCGATCAACCTGGAAGGGATAGTGCCTGTGTTGCGTTTTGTTCGGATCCTGACAATCTGTTTGCTGGTTGCACAAAGCACCTCGTGTGCCGTCCAGCACGCCACGTATCTTCCCGGGGACGCCTGCGAGACGTCCTCGTTCACTGTTGCAGATAGCTTCAGCGGCGCCCGTAGAGGCAAATGTACGGTGCTGTCCGGCAATCACGTGCGTCTTGAAATCCTGCCCGAGAACGAGGGCTATATTAACGACAGCCCCTGGTACGCCTTCAAGCTCTTGCCGGCATCGCCCACAACGGCGACGATAACGTTGCAATATCACGGCGGCCACCATCGTTACTGGCCCAAGATCAGCGATGACGGACTCAAATGGATGCCGCTCGATGCGACGCAGGTAACAACGTCCGGTGACGGTCAGCAATTCGACATCCGATTAACGCTATCGTCTGATCCCGTCTGGATAGCCGCACAGGAACTCGTTACACCCGCTGTTTATGACAGCTGGAATTACACAATTGCAAGTGTGACCGGTGCTCCTATCACGGAACTCGGGACCTCTACGGCGGGCTTGCCGATTTTCGCCTTCGACAGCAACGCGGCGGCCAGTGAGGTTCTGCTTCTGGTCGGCCGGCAGCACCCACCCGAGGTCTCCGGTGCGTTCGCATTTTTTTCTTTCACCGAAACGATTTTCGGCGACAGCGATCTCGCTCGTCGTTTTCGTGCCCGCTTCCGTGTCATCGCCATACCGCTGCTTAATCCCGACGGGGTTGTCGGCGGCAACTGGCGTCACAATCTCGCCGGCATCGATCTAAATCGCGATTGGGGACCGTTCACGCAACCGGAAACCCAACTCATGGCCGACATACTCGAGAAACTGGATGCAAGCGGCAGCGAGTTACGCATGTTCATCGACTTTCACTCTACCCGTGAAAACGTCTTTTATGCGTTGCCCGACGTTACCCGTCCGCCGGGTTTCCTGGAGACCTGGCTCGACAATGCTCGACCGCGAATCACAAACTATCCCTTCAATCTTGATCAGGGCCCCGCGTCGAGTGATGCTATTGCCAAGAATTATGTTTTTGCGCGCTACGGTATTCCCGCAGTCACGTTTGAGGTGGGAGATGAAACCGACCGCGATTCGACACAGTTGGCCGCACGTGTTTTCGCAGAGGAACTGATGCAATTGATGCTCAGCCAGGAGTACTAAGGTGTTTCGCGCACTGGGCCTGCTGGTCGCTGCACTTCTGGCAGCCTGTGCGCCGGAGCCTGCCGAGGAAGCCTTCGATGTACTTATCGTCAACGGCGCCGTCTATGACGGATCATTAGAGCCGGCGCAGCGGCGTAACATCGGCGTGTCCGATGGCCGCATAGTATCCGTCGACGCGTTGGCCGATGCGCCAGCCCACACCATCATCGACGCAGCAGGAGAGATGGTTGTTCCCGGCTTTATCGATCCGCATACGCACGCGCCGATCGACCCGGACGACACACAGGCAACAGCGCATGCCAATTTTCTGACACAGGGCGTTACGACAGTCGTTGTCGGCAATGACGGCCACGGCATTGACAATCGCGAGGCCATATTTGACCGGCTCGAAGCGTCGGGTATCGGCGCCAACATTGCTTTTTACGCGGGACACGGCTCGATCCGCGCCGCGGTCATGGGCTATGCCGACCGCGCACCCGATCCTGACGAATTGCTCGCCATGCAGAGCTTGCTGGCTGACGAGATGCGCGCCGGGGCGCTGGGCTTGTCGACGGGCCTTTTCTACGCCCCCGGCAGTTATTCGGATACAGATGAAATTGTTGCCCTCGCCAGAACAGCGGCACAAGCAGGTGGCGTTTACGATACGCATTTGCGCGATGAGAGTTCCTACACGGTCGGTCTCGTCGCGGCCGTCGAGGAAGCCGTCCGCATCGCACGGGATGCAAATATCCATGTGCATATCTCCCACATCAAGGCGCTCGGCAAGGATGTCTGGGGTATGAGCTCCGATATCATTGCCATAGTCGACACTGCCCGCGCCGCCGGTCTGCAAGTCACCGCCAATCAGTACCCCTGGACGGCCTCTAACGTCGGCTTGAGTAGCGCGCTTGTCCCACGCTGGGCCATGGAGGGTTCCACAGAGGAAATGCACGCGCGGCTCAGGGATCCCGCCTTGCAGACACAAATCCACGACGAGATGCGGGACAATCTCGAGCGCCGCGGCGGACCGCAGGCGATGCTGATCACAACCACGACGAGCTCTTATCAGGGGATGACGCTGGCCGACGCCGCTGACCGGATGGGCAGTGATGTCATCGACGCCGCGATCGAACTCGTTATCAGCGAGTCACCGAGCATTGCATCATTCATCATGCACCAGGACGACATCGACGAGATCGCCAGACAGCCGTGGGTGATGACCGGATCGGACGGTGGTCGCGGGCACCCGCGCTTTTTCGCCACCTATCCCAAAGCGTGGCAGGACTTTGTTGTCGATCGACGCCTGATGAGTGCGGAGCGTTTCGTTCACAGAAGCTCGGGCCAGGTTGCCGATTCGCTCGGAATTTCCAACCGCGGCTACATCCGGCCCGGCTATGCCGCCGACATTGCGATCATTGACGCCGACAAATTCGCCCCGATCGCGACCTACGAGCAGCCGGCCGAATTGTCTACCGGCGTCGAGCACCTGCTTGTCAATGGAGTGCACGTCATCAGCAGTGGCAGCTCGCAGAACGAGCGTGCAGGCTTGATATTGAAACGCAACGCGTCAGGCAGCGACAAGTGAGCAAATCCCAACCTGACTATGCGCGACTGCATTAGCATTGACCATGTAATATAATCGCCCGCCACCGCCCGGGACCCGCGTCCGGGCCAATAGCAAACTCCGGAGTAGTAACTTGAGTCGGGACCAGAAATTTTTTGACATGTATTCTCTCGTGATCGGCATCCTTGCCGCATTCGCGATCGCGATCCTCGTTCTCGCCATGAAGATGTCGGACCTGACGCAAGGGGTCTATACCCGCGATACCGCCGAGTACCAGGCGGCCGTCGCTGAGCGTATTCGTCCCATCGGTGGGGTCTACCTGCCCGGCGAAGAACAGGCGGCCACGGCTCCGACCGTCGAAACCGCGCCCGAGCCGGCGCCCGTCGCCACCGTCATGACGGGACCGCAGGTGTACAACGCCGCATGTAACGTCTGCCATGGCAACGGTGTCGGTGGCGCTCCAATCGTGGGTGACGCCGAAGAATGGGCGCCACGAATCACACAGGGCATGGACGTGCTCAACGATCACGCCGTTAACGGTTTCACGGGCGAGGCCGCAACGCCGATGCTGCCCAAGGGCGGCCGGGTGGACTTGTCCGACCAGGCGGTCTACGACGCTGTCGAGTACATGGTGAGCCAGTCTCAATAACGCCGGTCCAGTTCCCTTAGCGACAACGCCTCCGCCACATGCAGTGGCAGAATACTTTCCTCGCTTGCGAGGTCGGCTATCGTTCTCGCTACGCGCAGTACTCGTTGGTAGGCCCTTGCCGATAAAGAGAACTTGTCCATCGCCGCTTCGAGAAGGATCAGGCCCTCGTTCGTCAAGGCGCAAAACCTGTCTATGGCCTTGCCCTCCAGACGAGCATTGCACACTCCCTGCCTGCTCTTCTGGATTGTCCGGGCCTGCAGGACTCGCTCGGCAACACTCGAGCTCGACTCTGCGGATTCCGAACCGGTACGAAGTGCCTCCTTTGGAGGGCGGCCAACTTGAATCTGCAAGTCGATTCGATCCAGAAGTGGACCGGAGATCTTGCCGCGATACCGCGTAACCCTGTCGGCGCTGCAAGCGCAATCGCCAGCCGTGTCTCCAAGGTATCCGCAGGGACAAGGGTTCATCGCGCAAACGAGTTGTACGTCAGCCGGAAATTCCGCTTGCCGCATTGCGCGGGAAATCGTTATCGAGCCCGTCTCGAGCGGCTCGCGTAGCACTTCCAGCACGTTCCTGTTGAATTCCGGTAGTTCATCCAGAAAAAGAACACCGTTATGTGCCCTGGAAATTTCCCCCGGCCGCGGGCTGGAGCCACCACCCACGATCGCCGGAGCCGACGCGGTATGGTGTGGTGAACGGAATGGGCGCTTGCGCCAGCGCTCAAGATCCAGGGCAAGCCCGAGCACGGAATCTATGGCTGCTGTCTGCAGAGCTTCTGCTTCTGTCATGACCGGGAGAATTCCTGGCAAGCGGCGCGCCAGCATGCTCTTTCCGGTTCCCGGGGGTCCGATAAACAGGATGTTGTGTCCGCCGGCGGCCGCAACTTCCAAAGCACGTTTCGCATAGCCCTGGCCCTTTACCTCGGCCAGGTCGGGCTCCTCCCTGGTTCCAACGTCGGGCATTTTCTGTTCAAGCGGATTCAGCAGCCGCTTTCCACTGAGATGCGCTGTAACCTCGAGCATCGTCGTGGCGACGCGTGCTTCGACTTCCGCCAATGACGCTTCAACTTTATTGGCCATCGAAATCAGGATGCTGCGCCCTGCGTCCGCAGCTCCAAGCGCCGCCGGAAGAACGCCGGGAACGCCACGAATGTCGCCGTTCAGTGCGAGCTCTCCGTAGACTTCAGTGTCGCGAAGCCGGTCTGCCTTTATTTGTCCGCCGGCGGCAAGGATGCCCAGAGCGATAGCCAGGTCAAAGCGGCCGCCGGATTTTGGCATATCGGCCGGCGCAAGACTGACCGTGATGCGTTCCTGAGGCCAGGTGAATCCCGAAGTAATAATCGCGCCGCGCACCCGATCTTTGCTCTCGCGAACGGCGGTCTCGGGCATTCCGACGATAGAGAATGACGGCAGCCCGCCGGAAAGAAACACCTCTATCGTGACGGGTGGCGCATTTGTGCCAAGCTGCGCCCGGCTCTGCAAAATGGCGAGACCCACTGCGGCCCTCCTTGGCCTGATTTTTTTCGCGCCTAAAGGCGCTTCTACTGTTGGAGCGCTCCTTGGAGCGCGAATAAGGCGATCATCAATCGCGGCGCGATTTCACGTGACCTCATTCGCGCCTGAAGGCGCTCCTACGATTCCTCGTCGCAACCCCCCCGGAAGGCGCTCCTACAATTCCCTTTCGCGAGGCGCTCCTACGACTTCTTTTCGTATTCCTCGAGTCGCTTCTCAAGCTCCTCGAGTTTTTCGCGCGTTCGTGCCAGCACGGCTTCCTGCACTTCGAACTCTTCACGTGTAACAAGCTCGAGCTTGCCGAGGCCGGTTTTCAATACCGAACGAAAGTTGTCCTCGAGGTCCCGGCGTACCGAACGCAGCCCTTCGGGTACCGCCTCTGCGAGTTTTCTTGCGAGCTCTTCTAATGAATTGTCACTCATGACTGCTTGATACCGCAGCCCGGAAGAAAAGGCCAGCCGCATTTCGACTCGCGCTGCCCAGATTGGTGCATGCCGGATATTTCGTGCTCCACAAAGGAGCGTCCGATCGCCTCCATTTTTGTTAAGTGATTGTTCTTAAAATCATTTTCTATCCTGGCACGGTTTCTGCTCTATAGAAGATGAAACCAATTCATCAAATCTTCGGGAGCAACAGAACGTGACTACTTTCTTCAGAACAAGCCTGACCGCAACGCTATTGGCACTAAGCGGAGTGGCGCAAGCCGAATGGTCCGCGAACCTCGGCTTTGCGAGCGAGTACTACTACCGCGGTATCTTTCAGGAGAGCACGTCCGCAAGCCTCGGCGTCGACTATGAAACCGGCGGATTCTATGCCGGCACCTGGGCGGCGGATGTCGGTGACGGGCTCGAGGTCGACGGTTACTTCGGCTACGGCTTTGATGCCGGCGACGTGTCACTCAGCGTTGGCTATACCGGTTACTTCTACACCGGTGACTTCGATGACACCTACCAGGAAATCAATCTGGGTGCGACGTTCGGCATTTTCTCCCTCGACGTCGCCGTTGGTCAGTACGACAACTTTGACGGGCCGACACTGGACTACACCTACTATTCGATCGGTGTCGAAAAGAGCGGGTTCTACGGCAAGTACGGCGGCTTCACGCAGGACTTCGACGGCGAGTACTTCGAGACCGGATACGGCACGACCGTCGCCGATCTGGATCTTGGCGTCTCCCTGGTTTTCTCCAACTCAGGCCTTGTCGGCGAACGCGACGAGGCGGTTCTGTTCACCGTCGGCAAGTCCTTCGATTTGCAGTAACAGACAAGGGGAAATGCGATGAAAATGATCACTGCAATCATAAAGCCGTTCAAACTCGATGATGTCCGTCAGGCAGTCGCTGATATCGGCATTCAGGGGATTACGGTTACAGAGGTCAAGGGCTTTGGCCGCCAGCGCGGACACACCGAGCTTTATCGCGGCGCCGAGTACGTCGTCGATTTCCTGCCCAAGGCGAAAATCGAACTGGCTGTTGACGATGCTCTCACCGACCAGGTTGTCGAGGCGATCGTCAACGCCGCACGCACGGGCAAGATCGGTGATGGAAAGATTTTCGTCTCCGAAATTTCCGAAGCCATACGCATTCGCACCGGTGAGACCGGTAGCGAAGCCGTGTGAATCACACCAATTAGCGGAGGAAATCACGTGAATGATATTGCAACGCTTTCCGGGCAGGTCACTGAGCTGTCCTATGCCCTGGACACCTTCTACTTCCTCGTCATGGGCGCACTGGTCATGTGGATGGCTGCCGGGTTCACAATGCTCGAAGCAGGCCTCGTCCGTGCGAAAAACACGGCTGAGATTCTCACCAAGAACGTTGGTCTCTATGCCATCGCCTGCATCATGTACATGCTGTGCGGGTATTCGATCATGTACCCGGGCGCCGACTTTGCGGGTGGATTCTTTCAGCTCGGCAGCGGTCTGCTTGGCGCTGCCGATAACAGCGCCACTGACGCAATTGCGGGCGACGCCTATTATTCCAACTTGTCGGACTTCTTTTTCCAGGTCGTCTTCGTCGCGACAGCAATGTCGATTGTGTCAGGTGCGGTCGCAGAGAGAATGAAGCTCTGGTCCTTTTTCATGTTCGCTGTTGTCCTGACCGGGTTCATCTATCCGATGCAGGGTTTCTGGAAGTGGGGCGGCGGGTTTCTCGATGAAATGGGCTTTCTCGATTTCGCGGGATCAGGTGTTGTGCACCTTTGCGGCGCCGCGGCAGCATTCGCCGGCGTGTTGTTGCTGGGTGCGCGTAAAGGCAAGTACGGCGCAAAAGGGCAGATCAGCGCCATTCCCGGTTGCAACCTGCCGCTGGCGACTCTCGGCACGCTAATTCTGTGGCTTGGCTGGTTTGGGTTTAACGGCGGGTCTGAGCTGAAAGTCTCCGACGTCGGTGAAGCGAATGCCGTTGCGCTGGTGTTCGTTAACACCAACATGGCGGCGGCTGGCGGACTGGTATTCGCATTGCTGCTGGCGCGCTTGTGGTTCGGCAAGGCCGACTTGACGATGGCTTTGAACGGCGCGCTTGCAGGGCTGGTCGCCATCACAGCAGAACCGCTGACACCGACCCCTCTTGCCGCCACTCTGATCGGTGCCGTGGGCGGACTGCTCGTCGTCGGCTCCATTGTCACGCTCGACAAGCTCAGGATCGACGATCCTGTCGGCGCGATTTCGGTCCACGGAGTTGTCGGTATGTGGGGACTCCTTGCCGTCTGTTTCACCAATCCGGACGCCAGACTTGGCGTGCAACTGATCGGGCTCGTGACGATCTTCGCCTGGGTCTTCTTTACGAGTTTGATCGTCTGGTACCTGCTCAGGATAACCGTCGGTATTCGTGTCTCCGAGGAAGAAGAGTACGAAGGTGTCGATATCTCGGAATGTGGCCTGGAGGCTTACCCCGAGTTTTCGGCCGCCGAGTAGGCGCCACATGTGGTCCTGCGGATTTTGCATAAAGCATTTTCCGCAGCGGCCCGATTCGCGTAAATGCTCTACAAAGCAGCACCTTAGCGGGCCGCGAGGCCCGTTTCTTCTTGGGACATAAAATTCGTGCAAGCGCACAAAATCGCGTGTGACCGCGATCACACCACATTGCATCCGCGCATGGTTTAATAGCGTTATTGTTCAATGCCTCTTTGAGATGATTTCGATGACCAGATTACGGCTAATTTTCACAGTTTCTATCGCTGCCCTGTTGGCCAGCGGCATTGCTGTCGCCGGTGAGATCTACAAATGGACCGATGAAGACGGCAGCGTTCACTACGAGGACCGCCCAACCGGCAACGCCGGGCTGGAACGCATGGACATCGTATCCAGGGGCACCGATAACTCCATCGTGCAGGCACGCCTGGACGCTGATCGCAAATCTCGGGCTGCAGCACGCCAGGTTGCTTCGGAGGCTCCACCGGAGATGACCAAGGAAGAGATTCGTGCGGAACAAAAAGCGCGTCAGGAGAAATGCCAGACATACCGCGATCGCCTGAACACATTCCTGCGCTCACAACGTCTGTACAAAGAGGACGACGGTGGCGAACGTCAGTATCTCAGCGAAGATGAGATTATGGCTGCCCGTTCACGCGTTGAAGGGCAAATTCAGGAATACTGCGGCTCGTAAACAAGTTATTGGAAAACCCGCGAGCCCGTGAGTTGTAGGAGCGCTCCTTGGAGCGCGACTAAGTCCATCATCGATCGCGGTGCTATTTCGCATTTACTCATTCGCGCCTCGAGCGGCGCTCCAACAGGTACAATCCGCGTACCGATCGCGAGGGGTGCCGGTCTTGAGCGCCATACCAGATTCCGACAGCAAAGGGTCACAGGCCTATCTGCCTGATTTTTGCGCGGCGAGCACTGTTTTTGTCGTGGTCCTCGTCGCCGAGCTTATTGCAATTCTGCTGACGATCGCTGCCTACGACACGCCCGGTATGTTTCTCATTGAGCTGTCGAAGAACTCATTATTTATTTTGTGGCTCGCGATTCTGAGTGCGGTCGTGATGTGCCTGTTCCGCGCCAGGCTGGAGAGCGCAGGCAAAACCCGGGCCTTCGTTATTAGTTTCGTTGTGCTTCTCCTGTTGTGCCTTGCTCTTGCCGAGATCGCCTACCAACTGACTCGAATATTCGGAGAGTCAGTGATCATTGCCGATACACACTCGCAGTTTCTGTCGCGCACCTTTGCGATCAGTTCTATAGTGATTGCGTTAACCATGCGTTATCTCTATGTCTCGAGCGAATGGCGACGCAGCATCGTGCTCGAGGCGCAAGCACGCATCAGCGCATTGCAGGCGCTGATTCGACCGCACTTTCTGTTTAATAGT
>Ga0255049_10000220_pt1 | contig 35281 bp, 22 predicted proteins | sample JV7_2_3_MG_FD_183615 | JGI IMG/M metagenome (GOLD analysis project Ga0255049, IMG submission 183615) | Seawater microbial communities from Jervis Inlet, British Columbia, Canada - JV7_2_3 | ecosystem: Environmental > Aquatic > Marine > Inlet | place: Canada: British Columbia | collected 2016-10-06 | reverse complement strand
GGTACGTTCAAGGTCGCACTTTCATCGACATTCTGATTGCCGATCAGGGTTAATGTAGGAGCTTGATTGACGACAGGCGCATTGACCACGATGTTGAACAACTCGCTGTCGTTTAAGGCCGGTGTGCCGTTGTCGGTGACGGTGACCGTGATCGGGTAGCTGCCGGCATCGGTGATGCCGGGGGTGCAATTGATGTTGCCGCTGCCGTTGAGGTTATCGCTGAGAGCGCAGAAAAGGGGCAGACCCGTGCTTGTGAAAACGAGACTGTCGCCGTCGGCATCCCCCGCGCTCAAAGGCACGTTCAGTGTTTGTGTCTCATCGACATTCTGATTACCGATAACATTCAGTGTCGGTGCCTGGTTAACCCCGTTGACCGTGATCGTCAGTGCTTCGCTGTCGTTCAGCGCCGGTGTGCCGTTATCAGTGACAGTCACGGTTACCGGATAAGTGCCGGCATCGGTGATGCCGGGTGTGCAGTTGATGTTGCCGGTTCCGTTGAGGTTGTCGCTGAGACTGCAAAACGCCGGTAGGCCGGTCGCACTGAACGCCAGGGCGTTGCCGTCGGCATCGCTCGCGCTCAAAGGTACGTTCAGAGTCGCACTTTCATCGACATTCTGGTTGCCGATCAGCGTTAATGTGGGAGCCTGGTTGACGCCATTAACCGTGATCGTCAATGCTTCGCTGTCGCTTAAGACCGGTGTGCCGTTGTCGGTCACGGTCACGGTTACCGGATAAGTGCCGGCATCGGTGACGCCCGGAGTGCAGTTGATGTTGCCGCTGCCATTTCCGTTATCGCTGAGAGCGCAGAAAAGGGGCAGACCCGTGCTCGTGAAAACGAGACTGTCGCCGTCAGCATCGCTGGATGATAGTGGTACGTTCAAGGTCGCGCTTTCGTCGACGCTTTGGTTACCGACAGGACCCAATACAGGCGCTTGATTGACGACAGGTGCATTGACCACGATGTTGAACAACTCGCTGTCGTTTAAGGCCGGTGTGCCGTTGTCGGTGACGGTGACCGTGATCGGGTAACTGCCGGCATCGGCCGTGCCCGGGGTGCAGTTGATGTTGCCGGTTCCATTGAGGTTATCAGTGAGACTGCAAAACGCCGGCAGGCCGGTCGCACTGAACGCCAGTGCGTCGCCATCGGCATCGCTCGCGCTCAAAGGCACGTTCAAGGTCGCACTTTCATCCACGCTTTGGCTGCCAATAAAGCTCAGCGCGGGTGGATTGTTCTCAACGTCGCTCCCCGTCACGACAACATAGAAACCCTGGCTATTGCTTCGCGAAGGCGAGCCCGCATCATTCGAAGTGACAACCACCGCGTGCCGCCCAACATCCGTTGCAGTTGGTGTGCAACCGACATTGCCGGTGCCGTTCAGATTATCTGTCAGGCTACAAAACGCCGGCAATACGGGCGCCGAAAGTGTGACAGAACCACCGCCCGGATCGGAAGCGCTCAACGGTACATTGACGGTGCCATTGACAACGACAAAGGTACCCGAAATCGTAGTCAATGCAGGTGGCTGATTAGCCAACGCGCTGATGGCACTATCAACCCGTATCAAGCCATGGCCGCTGGCAAAATCAAAACCGGCATCCAGCATGTCTATTGTAGAGTCTTCGAGCGCTGCGTAAATCTGTGCCGGTGTCAGCGTGTTATCGAACTGCAACAACAATGCAGCCGCGCCGGCAGCGTGTGGTGCAGCCGCCGACGTGCCGCCGAAGTTCGGAAACCCGTCAGGCTCGACATCGTTACCAAAAAATGTCGTATTTACGCGATCCGGCGCCACGATCTCCGGTTTGAGTCGAAGTTCTGGTGGATTGATTGGTGTACCGTCGACTTGAAAAAAAATCGGTACATCGCCAGTCGACGAAAACGGTTCCACCAGTGGCGGCGATACACCGAATGCCGGCGTTTCCGCATAGGCTGCTGCACCAACCGATGCAGCACCCGCTGCGGCCGAATGTCCGTAGGCGGTGCCGCCGAATGTGGGGAACTGATCAACAGTCACGCCACCCCCCTGATCGACATACATATACTTGATCAGGTCCGGATCAGGCCCACTGAAATTCTCAATCTTGAGAAAATAACGCGAATCGGTCCCTTGCTGAGCCCCGGTGTTATTAAAAAAAAAGGCTTCGACCGGGTCGTTGCCGATATTCGAATTTTCACTGCGCGCAAGAATTGTCGATCCATTGGAGCCAGTCAGAAAAATGTCAACATCGGTAGAGGCGCCCGGTGTGCCGCTCACTGCAAAAAATGGCTGATTCCACTGCAATACCAGCGTCATGCCGACACCGACCGGCACCGTGATCGGTTGCGCGGTTACCGTGCCGGGCCCGGGATCGAAGTCGTGCAGCAAACCACCATTAGGACCGACAATTCCGGAGTTTCTAAACGTAGACTCATAAGCTGCGTCGGCTGCATTGCCCGCCGCCGAAAAATACGCAACGCCGCTCGCGACCGCGGCATCAGCCGCTTGCGCAACAATTCCGTCCTGAAACATCGGCTCGGAAAAATAGAAAACGTCATCGACAATAATGTCGGCCCCGGAAGCTGCGAGCAAGCCTATGCCGGAAGCGAACGCCGCTTCACCAGTTGCGGCAGTGCGGAAAGATAACGATGCTCCTGGCGCCACATCATGAATGATCTGCATCATCGCCCGGCCTTCGTCACTGCGCGGGCATAGATCGAGCAACACATTGACCCCGGAAGGCAGGTCATCTGAAACTACATCCTGGCTCGCGGTAGTGATATGGCCCGGACAATCGTAACTGTCCGACAAGACTCCTACCGTTACACCGGTGCCGTCGATGCCGTAAGTACTGCGTGCGGCATCCGAACGCTGGCTCTGATCACCTTGCGACGTGGTTGCACCGGCCCACGTGACCATCATGTACGGTCGCGCAAACCGGAGTTCGGACAGGCCGGCAAGCTGCCCGATCGCATGCAGCGGCACTTTGGCCGACACAGTCGAGCGGTATGTTACGACGTTGACGGCACCAATGGTTTGCAGCTGGCTTTGCAATATTGTTGCCGATGTCATTGGTAGCGCATCGATGACGACGTACTGGGGATCGGCAACAATCGTCGGGCTGGTAGCTTTGAATGGCTGTTTAGTCGCTTTCAACGGCTGAGCAAGATAGCTCTCATATTCCCGGCTCAGGTCGATCAGGTTGGTCGACAGTTTCTGTGCGAGACCCGATTTCGTGGCGCTCGCGTGCTGGCCAACGGTTTCGACCGGTGTCACGATGACCGCGACAGCAATTATCGCTACGAGCAATAGCGAAAAATATCCAGGCTTGGTTCCTTGGCGCATACCCAATCGTTCCACGCAAATGGCCAGCCAGTACTTGTTTCAACGTACTTTGTACGATTCAAACTTGTCCGAATTCGCGCCAGCAAAGGTCCAGTTTACGCTGCGCACAGCGCATGCCCACTGACCAACGGCATGGACTTCCTGCCGTTGATTGGTGCAGCCAAGACCTGTACCAAAGTACAGGAGGTTAATCAGCCGGGGACGGTCGCCTTTGGCAGGCCACAGAAAAAGCCGCAGACAGGGTCTGCGGCTTTTCTCATTTCCGGAATATTGTGTCGCTATGTCAGGTCTTGCGGCGGCGACGCCTTTTCAGCTTAAGACACGGTGGGTTTACCTCTTGAGGTACTTTTCGTTCAGTTCGTTCACAGTCTGATCCGACGCCATCTGCAACTGATCTATGCAATCTGCAAATCGCTGCGAGCCGGCATCTGCATCCAACTGCTCAAGTTCATCGCACACTCGCGCCATCTGTTGTGCACCAATCTGGCGGCACAATCCGTGCAGTTTGTGCGCCTGGCGCGTAATGCTTGTCATATTGCCCGTGGCCGCAGACGACCTGAGCTCGCCAATCCAAATGGGCAACTCATCACGAAACTGGCCGGCCAGATCGATGAAGAAATCGGAGTCCGGGCCGCCGAGGGATGCAAGTTCCGCAATCAATTCCGCATCCAGCACAACGTCCACATTGTCAGGCTCCGCCCGTGGTGTCGCCGGCAATGGCGCGGACACTGCGCCGCTGCCATCGCTATCCAGCAAGCGGCTGAGTGCTGCTTCGAGGTCCTCAAGAAACACGGGTTTGCTCAGGTAATCGTCCACGCCGGCAGCGAATGCTTTTACCCGTTCGGGCTCCAGCGCATTTGCCGTGAGCGCGATGATCGGCGTGTGGCGCTCGCTGCCTTCTTGCTCGCGAATGATTCGGGTCGCCTCATTGCCGTCAATGCCGGGCATTTGGCAATCGATCAGGATGGCCGCGTATTCATGTTGCTGGCATGCATCAATAGCCGCCTGACCATCGTCGGCCAATTCAACCGAGTAGCCGAGTTCCTGCAGCATCCGTTCCGCAACAAGCTGGTTTACATCGTTGTCGTCGACAACCAGGACCGTCATACCCGGCACCCACATTCGCGGCGACATGGGCACGCGACGCACCACTTCTTCGATCTCATCCCCAGTGCGTTCGAAAGTGCGACTCCCTGACTCGACCTCATGGATGGACGCTGACGACTCGGAGATACCAAGACGTACAGAAAACCAGAAAGTACTGCCTGCCCCCAATTCGCTCTCGACGCCGATTTCGCCACCCATCAACTGCACCAGCTCGCGCGAGATTGCGAGGCCCAGCCCGGTGCCGCCATGGTCGCGCGTAGCCGACTCATCAACTTGCGAAAACTGCTCAAACAGCCTTTTCTGATCCTCGGCATCGATGCCTACGCCACAGTCCCGCACCTGGAACCACAGCTCCTGTTGGCCTGTCGCCTCGGCGGGTTCCCCGTGCACCACGCAGGATACTTCGATGTCTCCATCTTCCGAGAACTTGATCGCATTGCTGACGAGGTTTGACAAGACCTGGCCCAGGCGGACCGGATCGCCATAAAAAGCAGCCGGAACGCGCTCTGCGATGTCGCGCCGCAGGATAAGGTTCTTGTTGCCCGCATCGGCCAGGAACAAATTCAATACGTCGTCGATTACCGTGGCCAGCGAAAATTCGACACGCTCCAACTTCACTTTGCCCGCTTCTATTTTCGAAAAATCCAGCACCGCGTTGATGATTTTCAACAACGAGAGTCCCGAGCTGTGCATTGTCTCCACGTACTCTTGCTGAACCGGCGTAAGTTCCGTGCGTTGCAGCAAGCTGGCCATGCCGATTACACCGTTCATCGGCGTGCGTATCTCATGGCTCATGTTAGCCAGAAACTGGCTTTTGGCATCACTGGCCGCATTCGCCCGGTCCCTGGCGAGCGCCAATTCCTTGCTGCGGGTACGAGCTTCCGCTTCGCGGGCGGCGAGACTGGCCGTTCGTTCGCGCACGAGGCGTTCGAGATTGTCGGCCCGGGCATCCGCTGCACGTCGACTCTGGGCGACAATAATTACCATCGTTGTGAACAGGACCGTCAACAGCAAGGAAATGGCCGCGTTGATAGCGAATATCTTTTCCTGGTCCGCGGCGATGAAGCGATCGACCTGAGCAGCAATCGTCCGTGACAGAACGAGAATCTCGCGGAACAGATCATCAAATGCCTGATCTTCGGCGCCGCCGATGACGCCGGTACTGTCTCGCCCTTGCCAGCGCGAACTTACCTGTTCGTCAAGTCTCGCGATGCGCTGGCGCAAACGCCGCAGGTTGTCGTACACCTCTTGTAGCGGTTTTGCAGTGGCCACCAGGTCGGCGGCATCGACGCTTAGCACTTGCTCATCGATAAGCGCCGTCGCGGCGATCATACGATCGTGCACATCCGTCTGCAGATCAATTGTCGTGTCGCCGCCGAGGGCTTCCTCGAACCACAAATGCGCATTCGCAACATCCTGCTGCACCAATTCCGTCAGGCGAATCAGGTTTGCATTCTTCTCGATCGCACGCGTACTCAGCCACTGCGAGTAAACGACCCCGCCGATCGACACGGCCCCGACGACCAGAATGCTGGTGACGAGGTACTTGAGTGGCAATGCGCGGATACTAACCTCCAGAAGAACAGTTCTGCGAACCCCCCCAGCCTAATTCTACTGCAAGAACCATTCCAAGCCCGTGAAATCATTGACTTACGTGGAGCTGGTCAGGAACTTTGCAAAGAATTTCGACAGTCTGGTTAGTCGAGACTTTGCCATGCCGTTATAGGTACCAGCCGCCCTGCATCAAGGTCGAGCCTGACAATATGTGCCCCAAGCGCACCAACGCGACGGTTCAGGCTGTAGCTGATGGGTGGCGTCAGGCCCGTCGCAAATCGATGCATGCCCTCGAGTTCAGCGACAAGGCGTTCGCGATTCAAGGCATGCCCCGAGCGCTGCATGGCTTCGACCAGCACCTTGGCAGCCGCAAGCGCGGATATCTGGCTGGCAAAATACCCGCTCGGCAGTTCCGTGTATGTGCCAAGCATCGCGTATGACTGCCGGCCACTCTCGCTGACGTCGCCAGGCAGTGTCGGATAGCCGACGAAGATGCGCCCGTTGAATACCGCCGGCGCGCCCAGCAATGCCGGTGTCGCCGTGGCCGCCGGCAGGAACAGGCGCGGTACTTCGATTGACTCCGCCAGCAGATCGAGAAACTGCTCAAGTTCCTGCACCGTGCCCAGGAATAACACGTCATCTGTTGCGCCCAGTCGAGAGGCAGTGGCCGCGGCGTCAAACTCCGCCATCGCATAAGGCAGCGAAGCTGTGACGTAATCAGAAACATCACCCAGCAGCTCATTATCCGGCCCGACGACAACCTGGCGGCGTTGCCCCCCCGCGCTGAGCGCAAACTGACTCAGGGATCGCATCAGCTCCGCATTACCGGCGTACAGGTAAAAGGTCTGCGGTGAACGCTTTTGAGCCCCGGCAGGTGCTTGCGACACCGGCCCGATCACCGGGACGCCGTACTCCTCGAGCAGTGTCGCCAGTTCTGCCTCGGCACCCTGGGAATAGATGGCGACCAACGCGAAGATTTCGCCAGACTGCAGCGCCTCACGCACGTTCGCCACGGTCTGTTGCGGAGTCTCGCCCAGCGGTATGACCTGCAGCTCGATGGAGCGGCCATTGACGCCGCCGCCGGTGTTCAATTGCTGCACAAAAGCCGTCAGCACGGCATGAACTGCCGCACCTTGTGGCGCCGCAGGACCAGACAACGGCAACAGCGTCGCTAGCTGAACCGTGCTTTCGCCGACCCCCGGATCGAGTTCGTATTCGAGGCGCTTGAGATACGCGATCAGCGCGTCGACATCATCCTGCGCCATGCGATAGTGGGGCATCGCCACGTCCAGTCTGTTGCCGGCCGGGTCTGTGCCTTTGGTGATCGCGACCGCTAACGATGCTTCGTCGAAGGCGGGATGCCGGCGACCGTAGTCGTGCTCGTGGCCGTAGCCCTTGCTTAACTCGCTCCAGGTAATATTGGACGGAACCACACCACCCTCGGGCCGGCCACGTCCGTCAATGCCGTGGCAACTGGCACAGGGCGCGGCACTGGCAGGAATTTCGGTCCGGTCAATGCCGAGCAGCGCCGCGATCGGCGTGCCGGCCGTGCTCGTGCCACTCAGGAAAATCTGCTTGCCGCGTAGCTCCGTTTCTCCAAGCCCGGCAGCTAGGGCGATTGCGGTGCCCAGCAGACCAAGCAAAGTCGCTACTGCCAGATACATGCTTCGGCCTGCTTGGCTTGCCTGTTTCAACCGTCGATCAATTCACGAAGTTTTTCGGCAACGCCTGCTGGCGGCACCTGGGGGGGTATCTTCATCCACAGACGGGTTTTGACATTGCCGGCGATCAGCAATGTCGAGTGTTCCTCAACATCGGGAAAGTACTGGCCGAGCTTCTTGACAACGTTATCGACATTGCCTGGCACGCCGGTCAGGAACACCCAGTCGCCATCCGCCTGCTGTTTTTTGGCGAACTCGCGCAAAGCCGCCGGCGTATCGCGCGCCGGATCGATGCTGATGGAAACGAAGCGAATCATCTGTCCCGCTTCCTCGCCCAGCTCATCGCGTGCCATGCGAAGTTTCTGCGTGATTAGCGGGCAGGCGCCCTGGCAGTGCGTGAAGATGAAGTTGATCACGACGATCTGATCTTTCAGAACATCGCTGTAAAAGCGCACCTCTTCACCATCCTGGTTAACAAGGAACGTGTCCGTGAAGTAGTCACGCGACGCCGCCTCGATCTCCTCGGAAGATTGCTGCGCGTTCGCGGCCATGGCGAGGATCATGCCGGCGATCAGGCCAACGACGCGTAATTTTTTTGCAAACATGCGATAGATCTCCATCGATTAGGGTCGGGCGCTTGCCATTTGCCGGGCCATGGTCATTTCGTCGACCACCGCCAGTATCTTGTCGGGACCGGGGAAGCCGAAGAACCGCTTCCAGGTTCCGCTTTGCGGATCGCCGATCAGCACAATTGACGGATGATCCTCAAAATTGGGTGAGTACGCGCCAAGTCCGCGCAGCACCTCGTCCACAGTGGTTTTCTCGCCGGTCAGCCAGACCCAGTCAGGATGCGCTTGCAGCCCTTCGGCGTAGCGCTTCAGTCGCTGCGGCGTATCGCGAACCGGATCGACGCTTACTGATATTAGTCTAACGTCGGTTCCGAGCCGGTCACCCAGCCCCGCCTGAACCTGCTGGAAAATGACCGACAGCACCGGGCACACCGTCGTGCAGGTCGTGTAGACGAAATCCATAACGACAATTTGGTCGCGGACGACATCGGAGACGAAACGGACCGCGTCACCGTGCTGGTTGACCAGTAGTTCGTCGCGCAACTTGACGTCGGACGCCGCGCTCGCGTCGCTCTGAGGTTTATTCATCATTGCGCGATGTTGCGCGTGCGGATCATCTGCCGTCGTTGCCGTTGCCGGTAAGACGCACAGCGCCGCAAACGCAAGGCCGGTGACGGTCGATTTTCGGAGTCGATTCGTCATCTGGATAGGTTCACTGTGGCGCAACAATCTCGATGGTCGCGACCGCGCGCAACGCAACGAGTTCGTCGGCGGCGGCCTGCTGGCGTTTGGTCTCCAGCAGGTGCGCCTCGATGCGCTCTTTCGCCAGCTCCTCGGGCACCGTCTGCGCCGGCTGGTGATCCTCGACTTTGATGATGTGCAGGCCGAATGGCGATTCGACAATGCCCGATATCTCGCCCGGCTGCAGCGCGAACGCGGCATCCTCGAACGGCGTGACCATCTGGCCACGCGGAAAATAGCCGAGGTCACCACCCTGAGCGGCACTCGAATCCTGGGATGCTTCGGTCGCGAGAGCCGCAAAACCCTCACCGGCCTCAAGTCGCGCTAGCAACCCGGCTGCCTTTTGGTGTACCTGTTCGCGCATCGCATCATCGGCCTGCGACATAATCTGCAGCAGGATGTGGCGCGCGCGGACCGCCTCGGGTAATTCGAATTTTTCCGGATTGGCAGCATAAAAGTCGTGGCACTCGGCATCGCTGACCTCTACTTGAGATGCTACAAACGCCAGGTATCGTTGTGCCGACAGCATCTGTTGCAGGTGTTCGCGGTAACTCTCGATCGTGAAGCCTTCTGCCGCAAGCCGGCCGGCGAAATCCTGTTCGGAGGCAAATTGGGCGCGTGCCTGCTGCAAGGCGGTGTCCACATCATTCTCGCCAGCAACCAGGTCATTGTTCTGTGCTGCCTGCCAGGCCAGTTCCTGTGCGATCAGGGAATCAAGCACTTCGCGGCGCATCAGTGTCACTCTGTTCGGATAGCGAATCGCAGCGATATTGATCTCCTTGTCGCGCTGGTACTCCTCGAAATTTCTCTCCAGTGCTTCGTTGCTGATGTCAACGCCGTTGACCCGCGCCGCGGTTCCGTAGGCGGTGAGCTGCGCCTGTGCGCTCGCGGCGCAACACAGCAGCAAGAGTCCGGCCATTACGGTGCGGGCTGACCTCACTTGCCGGACTCCGGATTGACGGCCGCAAGCGTAAAGTACGGCAGCTTGTCGTAGCTAATGCCGCGAGGCGGCACACCGACGTGCACGTAATAACCACCGGGCCGGCCGATCGGTAGTGAGGCACGATAGATGCCACCGCCCTCCTCGATTACCGGCACGACAGTTCGATCAGCGCCCGGCGTGCGGAAAAACAGTACGCTGACGCCGGTAAGCCCGGGTAGCGGTTCACCTGTCTCGCTATCTGCCAGGCGAAAGCGTAACGGCAGCTTGGTATTCGACGCCACGCGGCGCGATTCCTGCATGAACTCGACCGACATGCTGGCAAGATTTTCTGTCGGCGGCGCTTCGCCCGGGCTGGCGTCAGCCGAGAAACAGTGCAGAATCTGCGGCGTTTCCAGCATGAACGCGACGTCGTAGCGGCCGGCCGCCGGAATCTTGATTGTCGATACGAACGTGCCGGGCTCGGATTCCTGCATGCTGCGATCGACAACGGTCACGGCACGCGCGCTGGCACCGAATACGCGGTAATTGCCGGCCGGCGCATTCATGCCTTCCATATAGAAATAGGTCGTGTTATCGGCCGGGTTCACGATGAAAACGGCCGCTTCGCTGCTGGTAAACGCTGCGCCATCGGCAAGCGGCAGATTGCCGGCCGCCGCTGGCGAACCCGCACCTGCATCGAAGCCCTGCACAATCGGGTCCTTGCCTTCGCCGAGACTCGACAGGTTGATCATTGTCACGCGCGCGCTGCCGAGTGCGCGCACGTAAGCAAATGCACGGCTGAAGCTGACCTGGTACGGCATGGCATCAACCTCGATCTCGTGGACTTTCCTGTTCGTCGTGGCATCGATCACGTACAGGCGATTCGCGGACGGGTTGACTGTCATCGCATAGCGGCCATCCGGTGCAAACCTGATCGGGCCAAGACCTGGCTCCAGCGGCAATCGTCGCAAGATTTCAGGGTTGCTGCCGCTGATGATGCTCACCGTGCCGGAGCGGCCATCGGCAACATAAAGAGCGTCGGACAGTGACGAGTACGCAAGCGAAATCGGTAGCGGGCCGGTATCTATGTCCTTAACCTTGGCCAGCAATTCGACATCGATGACGCTCACCGTGCCCGACTCGCGATTACTCACGAACGCGGTGCGACTGTCGCCGGTAAATGCGATTTCGTGGTGTCCGAGACCGGTAGCGATGCTCGCCACCGCCGTCAGGGACTGCGTATCGATGACCGTAACGCCACTTTCGCCCTCTTCATCCGCGTCGTTGCCAACCCACAGGTAGCGGCCGTCGGGTTGCAACAGTACGCGGGTCGGCCGCATGCCGGCATCGACCTCGGTAGTTACCTCGAACGCGCTGGTATCGACCACCGCGATCCGCCCTGTTTCGGGCATGCTGACGAACAACTGTTTCTGATCGCGGTCGGGTGTCCAGTCGGTGCCGACGCCGCCAAGGCTAATCTGTCCCAGCGTGCTCGTGACGCCTGCCATTGAAACCAATGGGTCGATGATCGACAGGCTCGGCTCCTGGTTCATGACGACGATGTAATAACTGTTGAGATCGAGCATGGGCCGGATGCCCACGACGCCCTTGAGGTAGAGCGCGATTTTTTCCTTGCAGGTCTTCTGCTGTGCGCCATCCTTACCCCGCAGGACCTCGCCCATGTCGAGCCAGACGCCGGGCGTGACACCGCTGACCGGGGCGCCGGTCGCCTCTTCGCTCAAGCGGAAGCGAACTTCAGCAAGCTCGCCTGCCACCAGTTCTGGTGTGTCGCTGCTGACCGGGCGCGCCTCGAAGTCGATGACGACGCCGTGCCGGATGTGCTGGCCGCTGGCCGCTACCAGCAATTGATTCGCCTGCACTGAAGGAAGCAGGACCCCCGCCAGTATCATGGCGGGAATCCATCCTCGAGTTGTACGCGTCAGGCTTCCCAAATTCATGGGCTTGGCGCACTTTGCAGCCGCAGGATACCCCACAGACCGCTGCCCACATTGGCCGAGGCAACATCACGGAACATGTAGTCGCCCGGAACCGCGTGGCTGCCGCCAGCGCTGGGCAAGACGATATCGTAGTGCGCGGTCGGGAAGATACTTTCCTGACCACCCTGGTAGAAGGCCAGCGGATTCCGCCCGATCTTCACCGAACCGACGCCCGGACCACCAATGGCATAGGCCCGCGGAATGCCGCCGTACTCGGTGTACTGCGCCAGGTACGGGTCTCGCTGCCAGGCGTGACCGTGCAATGCGAAGACGGTACCGCGATTCGTTGCGTGCGGTACGCCAAGGCGCATGCGCACCTCTTCACCCGCCGTGGCGTAGAACACCGGTGTCGCCGGATCGCCGCCGACCTTGGCGTTGCTGTAAACATCGTACTGCGACGTTCCACCAAAGGTTCCATTCGCGCCATCATGGCCGAAGTGCGCTTGCGGCAGCAATCCGAGCCGGAACCAGATGGGTTCGATGCCGTAGTTGATTGCCATGCCACTACCGGCCTGCGAATCCTCCGGTATACCTGCTCCGCCCTCTCCATTGGAGTGTTCGACCGGCGAACTGTCCGCATAGTATTGCGTCTGGCCTTTGGTCAGGACAACAGAGAAGTCGCGAAACGTCGTGCCACCGTCGGCGACAGACCGTGTAACCGTTGCCGACTGACGACCGGTTGCGTCATCGTATTCTTCTTCCCACGTCGAACCCTCAGGTTCGATGATCAACTGCCCAACCAGCGACTTCATGCCCTGCTTGATGACATCGGCAGGTTGCAGGTTGCTCGTGCCAAATTCGACGGGTGTCGCCGTGAGCACATAACGGCCAGCAACTTTTTCGGCAGCTATGTCACCGGCGTACCATTTCATTCGCTCCTTCCCGCCTTCCGGAAGCGCAAGGCCCGAGAGAGGGTTGTGGAGGCCGGACGCATTGTGTCCAACCAGGATGCCGTTGGCACGACTGACGTCGTAGGCGACCAGCTGCGGATGCAGGCCCGCGAAGCCCGAAGTTTTCATCAGGTTCGTCTGAAAGGTTGTCGATCCCAGCGGATTAAGTCGATCGCGTTTGGTGACGCCAAGCAGTGTCGCCAGCGTCGGCAGCTCTATCGCGCGCTTCGGTAGGCGATTGCGCAGCCGGACATGGATGCAGTCACCGGCCGCCGCACGCATTATCAGCGGTTCGACCTTGGTGCCAGTCTTAAGCCTGACCGGGCATGAGGTATTATCGATGCCGTCGCCATCACCCTCTATGTCACCGTGAAAGTCGAACCGGATCTTTCCACGGTTAAACGTTTCGCGCCGGTCCCGGCGCAACGTGAACGTGTCGGTGCCGCTCGAGCCGTTACCACCTTCGGCGATGTCGCCGAAATACAAATCACCCTCGACGATCGATATGTCTTCAACCTTGGAGGTGACTTTGGCTGTCGCCCCGTAGACTGCAACACCATTGTTGGCAAATTTGACGCTATACTTGTAGTCAAACACATACCGACGGCCCTTGACTCTCCTGCGACTGATCCGTGTTGTGGTAATTTCGTCGGAGTTGAAGAAGAACCGGCCGAAGCGGCTGCACTCTTTAATCTCCTTATGCGTAGTCGGGTGCCTGATCAGGTCACTCGTATGCACATACAGCAGCGCTGTTGGATCGTGAATCGGACCCTGGTGTGACGGCAGTTGAACCGTTTCGCCGGAATCCTCATCCACGACGAATTGGCCACCGACCGTTGTTGTCCTCGGGTTGTAGACCAGCGTGCCACCGCCGGCATTCGGCGCTTTACCGCGATGACCACCGGGCGCAATGTCCTGAATCGTCACGTTAGCATTGAACGGCAGGATGTCGTTCGCCGCCACAGCCGTGATGTCGAATTTTCGAACAGGTGCGGTCGACGGGCAAACACCCTTGAAGGCGGCCTGGTTGCCAAACTCGATCGGCACCTGGGTTGTTGACAGCTGGACCAGATCCGAGCGCGGTTTCTCGTAGGCACGCATGATGCCCCACATACCACTCCACCAGCCATCCTGCGACGCGTCCATTGTGTAGGCATAGTCAATGAACGCCTGCCGCGTGTTGTTTTCGACGGGCACGATCGGGGACGTCAAGGTGAATTGCTCCGAGATACCGCCGGCCTGGTTGTTTCGCCAGCCCGAGTTCGGCGCGCTGCCGAAAGCGGAGCCCGCCTGCAGCCATTTCAGGCCGTGAATCGTCGCATTGTGTTCTTCCTCGTCACCACCTGCCTGCATTTTCACGCGCACGAGGTCACCGACGTAGGTGCGCATCATCGGCGTGAACGGATCACCCGGTCTGACCTTGCCGGTATTGATCGGCGGCGGGAATATCGTGCCGTGGATCGAACTGCCTGCAACTGGCTGATAATTGAGTTCCGGAATCGCCCGGTCGGTGCGCGATTGCAGGGCGAATGCCAGGTCGCCGGCCTTGCCGGCGGCCTGCAAGCCAAGCTTGCCATCTGGCCCGTGCCGGTTCGGATCATAGACGCGCAGCCCGATCGGCTCATTACGGTAGTTGACCGCAAACATGCCCGGGTCCTCGGCATCGATCGCCATCGGGCAGGGCCGTACCGTGCAACCGGACACTTTGCCAGATGCACCGCTCGCCTCGAGAACCAGGTCCGGATACACGGGATTGACCTGCGCAATGCCGGGCGGGTTGATCGCGCAGCGGAACGCATTGGCCGGGTCCGAGCACTCGACGACCGGGTTGCCGGTGTTTTCAACCGCCATCGGCAGCCCCGCGCCAGCAGCCGCAAGCACCTCGCCGTTTTGATCCGCGCCGACATAGATTCCAGCTTCATAGGCATGCTGGAAGTCGCTGTACTCGAAGTAGAACTCTCGGTATGGCTCGAGTTGACCCGCCGGGTTCAGTGGTGAACCCGCGAGATCGGGAGTGATCGCCGCCTGCCACGAGGTCGGGCCGCCATCCGCGCGGCAGTTGCCCGCTACGTCAGCGTCTTCGCCCGGATAGCGGCAGCCGAGCTGTTCGCCGGTCTCGTTGTGCGCCCAGGTGGAATTCGCTGGTTGTACGAGCACGGTTGCGTATAAGCCAACCTGTTGATGCGTCGATGGGCCGTAGTGATCATGCGTGAAAATTATGCCGAGCCCACGATCGATGCCATCGCTATTTAGCACTGGATCGAAGAACCAGCGTTGTTGCGTCGTACGGGCACCCAGCCACTTGGCGGCGATACCGCCCGGAGGCGCCACACCACCGAAGAATGGGTGCGATAGCGCAACCAGCGGAGCACTCGGTACGACACTGGCCGCTGCGCCCCTGGCGGCAAGATGGGGCTTGCCGATGTTCGCGGGGTTCGTAATATAGTCATTCAGAGCATGAATGCGCTCCTGAACCGCACCCGGTGAGAACGTGCCGTCTTCGTAATTCCAGCCATTGGCAGCGCCGTCGGCCGTGGTCAGGTCCCACTTCGGCAGGTGAATGTGCTGGCCGATGATGTCCGTCGGCGTACGTACCTGGTAGTCGTCAAGCTCGTAATACTCGGGTACGAGGTTCGAGTGCTGGTATACACCGCACTCAAACGAATTGAATCGCAGTACCATGGGCTCCGGCGGAATTTCCTTCGTGATGACAGGCACCGCGTCCTCCCACAACGTCAGAATGCGTTGCTGCGGGTAGTGATAGCCGGCCTTGTTAAGCACGGCATCGAACTGAATGTTGACACCTTTGTATATGCGCGGCGTGTCCGCATTGAACGCGCTTAACGCGGTCGCGTCATTGGTCCAGGTGCCTTCCTCCCCGCCCCAAAAGACATGCCCCGTGGATGTGCTCAGGGGATCTTCAAAGGTATCGAAGCGGTCACCCTGGTCGTCCATGCAGGGCTCGTGATACGGCGCGCCGACGGCGGGTTTGTTGCCATTCAGAATGAAGTCCGCAGCACTCACAGCGCCATTCATGTCGACCCTGTAGCTCGGGTGCTTGCGCACCGCATGGTAGGCCATCGCGGTCTGTTCGACATCGGTACCTTCCTCGGGGAAGAACACCGCCCTGGCCTCTCCCAGGACTTTGCTGAAGTCGAGGCGCGATACGACATTGACCGCGGTCACGCCACCGGCAGCATAACCCTGCAACGCGCTGCGCGGCAGGCCGCCGTCCCAGCCGCCGGCCTGCTCGGGCACGAGATCGAGAAACAGGTTCTTGACCGTTGTCACCACGGCGCCGTCTGCCTTCTTTACGACAAACGTATCATCGTAGGAGGAATCATTAAGCGCCGTAATCAGATCCGCGGTCACCATATCGAGCGGCGGCGTCGGCGGCCGCTGGCCCACCGTGTCTTCGATGCCCGCTATCCAGAACGGGTATCCCGGGTTTATGTCACGGTCTACCACGTCGGCGATACTGCCGACTGGAACCTGGATGCCCGGCGTGAACGAATCCCGGTCTTCGCTGGCCGCTATCGGACTGAATGTTGAGGCCGTGGTCGTAAAGCGTTCATTGGGAACGATGTTGACCCGGCCCGGGAGCGGTGGAATGGCCTTGCCCGGCAGCGGAATCAGGGCCGGAATCGGGGCACCCGCCATGATTTCGCCATCCGGCAATGCACGTGCGCGCCGGCCGGTTGTCGCATCGAGCAGGAATGGCGTGCCGTTTTCCAGCGCGAACGGCTCGCTGTGGAAACCGGTCATGCTCCCGGACGCCTGCAAGGGCGTGCCGGTCTCCATGACATCGTGATTTCGCCACAGGTACCACATGCCCTGGGCGAAATGCGGGTAAAAGTGACAGTGGTAAATCGCATCGCCCGAACTCTTCATGCGATTGCCCGAGCCGCCATAGTTGATCTCGTAAGTATAACTGGAGCCAGGACCGATTCCCTGCGCATCCAGGTAGTTGGAATTGTCGTCGTTCGGGTTGTACAGCCACTGGTGGTTGTGCAGGTGAAACACGTGATTCTCATTGCCGATGTGCGAATTACGGATCTTCGTGAAGTCGCCCGTATAACTGTGGTGCACGTTTGCCGGGTCGTCCGGGTATGGCACAAATGTCGCTTTCGGCCCGACGGCGCCCGCCGGCGGTGCCTCGCCCGGCAACAGCCGTTCGAGGCCGATATTGGCGGACACGTCCGCAAGCATCGCCGGATCGCCAACCGTGTACGCGGTCAGGAAAAACTCCTCGAAGGCGCAACTCAGGCAATCGTGCATTGGACCCACGCCCAGGCGGTTGGCGATGATCTCGGAGCCAATGCCGCCCGAACCGTAGTTGATCATGAAACCGTCGCCAACCCCGGCCAACACGTAGCTGAATACAGGATCGTCGTCAAAGAAACCCGGAAACGCCTGCGCTGCGGATACTTCACCATGCCAGGACGACGAAAAATCACGAAACGCCTCGAGGCGATTCGGCAGCGACGGGTTGTATTTGCCGACACTCTCGAGCGGATACGGGCAGGGTCCCTCGAACACGTCACCGTCACCTGCACCGTTGCCACAGGCCGCAGTCCAGCTGCCGTCCAGATCGGGACCGGCCACGATCGCGTTAAGATTGGAATGCATGATGTGGCCGTCCGTGCAATTGATGGGCGCCCAGGCGGCGGCATCGCTCGGCGTGCAGATCATGTTCAGTATGGGCGCACCGGCCTTGCCCTCGGCGGTCCAGACGGATGCTCCGAGCGATGTGCCGTTCACGCAATCCGCCGTCGGAAACACTGCCTCGTAATCAATGATCGGCTGGCCATCGGCGGTCAGTCTGCGCGTTCCGCAGTCGACGTGGTCAGATTTGAGATTGGTTGATGCCAGGCGCATTTCCTCCTCGGTCGTCTCACTACGATAGATACGCGCGCCACGCGGTTCGACGATGACCTGGCCGAACAGCAAGTTGGCCGAGTTACCCTGGTTGCCGTTGGAGCCGACAGTCGCTGCCATGCCCCGAACCACGAATACACCTTCTTCGGACGCATACAAGGTGTACGACTTCATGCCGCCCTGCGTCACCGTGCTATCCGAATTCAGGCCAACATAGGATGCCGCGTCTTTCTCGTCGTACACCCACTCGAGACCCGATACCTGGAAGCTGACGTTGCGTCCGAGTACCTGCTCATCGATCAGTACATTGAACTGGGGAGGCATCACGACTTTGTTCGGATTGGCACCGCTTGTCAGTAGGTTGTTCAGATTGATTGTCAGGCAGTCGCCTTCGCGTACCCGCAATACAATCGGTCGCGGCCGCTTGTCGGGTCGCAGCATGACTTCGCCGGCCGTTGCCAGCCCGCCATTGGTCAGCGTCTTGCCCGACGCCTTATTGACGACATCCCGGGCGAGCGCGAATATCATACCGTTGACGTTGGATGCACCAAGGCGATTGAACAGCACCGGCTGGTCCATCGCGACGATGTCAGCCGTAACGTAACGTTCGCATGCGTCCGCTTGCGCTGTGCCACCGAACAGTAGCCACACAATAACCGGCAAGAGTTTTGCCAGCCAATGTCCAGCCGTGGATGGGTTAGTAATCCTTGAACTCTGTAGAACGATCATCGGTATCTCCCTGGATACTTCACAACCAACTTATTCTTGTTCCTCATAAGAATGTCCGGGACATCGTCAAATTACGGGTGCAATCCGCGGCACCCCTGCGACATCTGATATGACTGAATTAGTCTATTTGTCTGTGGCAGGTTTGATATCGGCTAAGAGGTGAGATTCACCCGGTACAGATGACTGAATTCAAGCTGTGCTTTCGATCAGTTCGAATTATCGATTTTGCCTAACGCGCTCTTGCCGGCCCGGTATATGTGGTTTAATGCTTTGATAAGTAGTACATTTTAGGCACGATAAGAGCCCATACTTTAGGTCAGTTTGCTGTAGGTGGTTTACACCAGATGCGAGCTATAAGAACCCCACGAGAACAGAGTAGAAGACATTCGTGAACAGCAGCCCAATTCCCATCCGCGTCCTGGTCGTCGACGACCATCCGGTCGTTCGATTCGGCCTGGTGCATATGCTGGGTGCGGCCGACGACATTAAAATCGTGGGCGAGCTCGAGAGTGTTCACGACCTTAGTAATACGCTCGAGGAATCGAAACCGGATGTCGTATTGCTCGATCTCGAACTGGGTGACACGCATGGTGTCGATGCACTGCGGCAACTGCGTGAAGCAGCACCGTCAGTCCGGGTGATCATTTACACCTCACACGACGAGGAGGAGCGCATCGTCCAGGCGGCCGAGCTTGGCGTGGACGGCTATTTGCTCAAGGGTTGCCCTCCCGATGAACTGATTCGTGCAATTCGCAGCGTGTGCGAAGGCGGGACAGCGCTGGAGGCGTCAGTGGCCGCCAAGCTGATGCAGCACATGAACGTCCATTCCGGACAAAGCCCTGAGCCAACCGTGCATTTCAGCAAGCGAGAAACACAAGTGCTGGAATTGCTGGCCAAGGGCAAGACAAATCGCGACATCGGCAGCACGTTGTTCATTTCCGAATCGACCGTGAAATTCCACGTTCATGCAATTCTCAACAAGCTTGATGCCGGCAACAGGACAGAGGCCGTGTCGATCGCGGTACAACAGGGAATTGTCACCCTCGCCCCGGATTGATCGCAGCGATTCAAAGCAAGCGTTGTTTGCTAGCCTCTAGAACCGGCCGAATTCGTTCGAACTCCTGCTCGAGTTTTCGCAGCGTTTTGGTGAGTTTGTTCGTGTCGCCGATTGCCGTTGCGCGATGTACCCTTTCGCACTGCCGGCCCATAGCCGCTGCACCCATCTCCAGGCACGCACCTTTGAGTGAGTGACTCTGCCCTCGCACGGCGTCCCAGTCTTCTCTGCGCGTCGCGTCGCGCAACAGCTTAACGCGCGCGTCCGTATCGCGAATAAACAGGTCAATGTAGTCGACGAGAAAATGATGATTATCGTTAGCACGATGGCGCAAGTGTGCCCGCACGTCCTGCTCCGGCGAACGTGTCTCAGGCAGCCAGCGTTGCAAACCTTCGAACAGTTGTCTGCGACGAATTGGTTTGGCAATGAAGTCATCCATTCCGGACTCGCGGCATTTGACCCGGTGCTTCGTTGACACATCTGCCGTAACTGCGACAATGAAAGGCTGGCTTCGGAATTTTTGCGGATTGCCGCGGATCTGTCGCGTCACCTCGTCACCGTCCATCCCCGGCATCTGGCAGTCCAGCAGAATCAGGTCGTAAGGATCGCCGGCCAACGCTGCAAGTACCTCCGGTCCGTCCTCGACCATGTCCGCCTCGTAATCAAGCGATGCCAGCAAGTTGTACAGGAGTTGTCGATTCAGGGGGTTGTCTTCCGCGATCAGTATCCGAAAGTTAGCGGCATGATGCGCTACATCGTCAGACGTATCGGTGACAAGTTCCGGCGCTTGACCGCTATTCTCACCGGCGATCAATCTGCGCAAATTGTATTGCAATTTGGTTGGCAGGACCGGCTTGTTGACGCATCGGATGCCGCCGATCAGCGATATCTGTCCAATCTCGAGCGGTTGGGCAATTGGCGTCAGCAAGATAATCGGCAGGTCAGCGATATCCTGCTCCGCCCTGATGGTGCGAGCCAATGACAATCCGTCCATTGGTGGCAAGCTCGCATTGATGACCACCGCATCGTACGGCTGTTTCTCCCGCGCGGCACGCTGCAGGCGCTGTATGCCGGTCTCACCGTTACCCGCCATGTCCCAGGACACGCCCCAGTCAGACAAATACTCGCCGATGATCGAAGTCATGCGTGCATTGCCGTGCATGACGAGCACCCTTAAACCGCTCAACGCATCGTTCGCAGGCGCGGCTTTTTCCGTAATCGCAGGCGTATCGAGTGGCAGGCGGAACGACACACGGGTGCCACGAACGAGTTCGTCGTCGACCTGGATACTGCCGCCCATGCCGTCGACGAGCCAATTGCAGATTGTCAAACCCAAACCACCGCCGTGTGTCCGGCTCGAATCACGCTGATCGTCACCCACAAACGGATCGAACAATCTTGCCCTGACTTGCGGCGAAATGCCCGCACCGCTGTCGGTTACCGCGCAGGTCCACGTCGATTTGCCATTGTCATCGACCTCGGTTTCAACAGTGACGACAACCTCGCCACTGTCTGTAAATCGCACGGCATTGCTAAGCAGATTGACCAGAACCTGGCGCAGCCGACCTTCGTCACCCAGGATATGCGATGGCACGTCGCGATCAATTTTGCAGGCAAGCTCCAGCCCTTTCGAACACGCCTGAAAGCCCATCATCTCGACCACGTACTCGATAAATCGCCTGATATCAAAAGCCTCGTTGTCGATGACGAGTTCACCGGCCTGCAGATCCGCGTAATCAAGGACATTGTCAACCAGGCTCAGCAACGTATTGCCACTGCTCTGTATTGTGCGCACATAGTCCTGCTGTTTGCGCGTGAGGTTTGTCAGATGCAGCAAGTCCACCATCCCCAGCACCGCGTTCATCGGTGTGCGAACCTCATGACTCATCATCGCGATACACTCGGACTTTGCACGGCTGACAGTTTCCGCATCCTCTTTGGCTTGTCGTAAGCGGCGCGCTGCCTGCTCACTTTCGCTCAGTTCGTGCACGACCTCGACAGCTCCGGCAAACTGGCCATGTGCATCCATGAGCGGCGTCATCCGAACCTCGACCGGTTGGGTTTCACCGTCGGCGCCAATTTTTTCCTGCAGGTGCTGACATGCTTCACCGCTTTTCAGGGAGCACGGACGGCCGGGGCTATTACAGGTTACGCCAAGTTCCTCCATGAACGCGTAACACTTGAAGTGGCATCCCGGCGTAGCCTGCTTGCCAGTCGCTTCCTGCGCCGCCCTGTTCATCACCGTAACTGTGAATTCCTCATCGATAATAATAACCGGGTCCGAAATAGCATCCATGACAAGCTGCAAGAAATTCGGTGCGCCGCCTGCGTTCCCGCCGCCCCGGATAATCTCGTGCAGTCCGGTCACCCTGTCCTTGCTATTTTGTCCTGGTGGCATTTTCGTACTCAGTCACATTCGCCATGCGTTCTTTTAGTTCATCGGTGACCTGTTGCATTTGCCGTTGATTTTCGATCACCCGGGGCGTCATCGTCACGATGAGCTCGGTTCGGAAAACATCTGTTGATGTGCTGCTGAACAGATTTCCCAGCAGCGGAATATGCATGAGCAATGGTATGCCGGACTTGCTATCGCCGGTGTTTTCCAGGATCAGTCCGCCCAGTACAACCGTCTGGCCACTTTGCACAATGACGCTGCTGTTGATCGTCCGCTGAGCAATGGCAACATTACCGCCACCACCCACGGCCGGTGCCGTTCCGGGCAAACTGACTTCCAGACTGATCTCGAGGGACACCTGCCCACCGGCCTTGATCCGGGGCGTTACTGTAAGAAGCGTTCCGGTGTCGCGAAACTGCACTTCGGTAACGATCGGTGCATCGGGGTTGGTCGTACTTTGCGAACTACGCGTTGTAACCGGAATCTGGTCACCGACCCGTATGTTGGCTGTCTGGTTGTCCAGCACCATTAGTTGCGGTGTTGACAAAAATTTGACCGACGATTCGGTCGCCAGCGCGTCGAAAAATGCCTCGACATCATTGTCCCTATCGAAAAAGGCAAATGCCAGACCTTCTCCCGATGCCTGGGTTGGCACGGGCGCGTTGAAACCGAGTTGGTAATCGCTGTGTTGCAGAAACCATCGAACACCGTAGTTGAGCGTGTCTGACAACCCCACCTCGGCGATCGTCGCCTCGATCAGAACCTGGCGTGGCGCAACATCAAGACGTTTGATCGCGGCCTCAATGGCCCGATAATCCTGCTGGCTGGCCAACACCAGGATCGCATTATTGTCCTTGTCGGCGATGATGCTCACGACACCCTGATTCTCGGCCAATATACCGTCACTACCGTCCGGACTTTGAGCAACTCCTACCCGATCAACACTCGCTCCGGGCTCCGGTGGTGGCCGGGACAGGCTCTGTGCACTACGAAATACGTCATCAGCGCCTTCCCGCATACCATCGCCGGCATTCTGCGGCGCCGTCGCGAGTGCCTGCCCAAAAACCTCCTGCAGCACGCCGGCTATCGACTCTGCTTTGCCGTTCTCGAGTTCATACACATACAGACGCCGCCCCGCCGCGCTTTCCACACCCCAGTCGAATTGCTCAATCATTTTTTGCACAGCGGCGATGTAACCGGACTGGTGCGAAATCACGAGCACCGCGTTCAGTCGTTCGATTGGCATCAGGCGAATGTTGCCCCCGAGCCGGAGCGCTCCATCGGCGCTGATGATCGCCTCAATCTCCTCGATCAGCGAGCTGGCATCCGCGTATTTCAGTCTGAACAAGCCAAACGACATGCCCTTCATCCAGTCGACGTCGAACGTCCGAATGGTTGCCAGAATTTCATCGAGGCGAAAGCGCGGACCGGACAGGATCAGCACGTTGCGTAATTCGTCCGCCCGAATATCGCTTCCGTCCGGTACGAACTCAGCGAGAATTTTTTGCAGCTCAGCGGCAGATGCGTATTGCAGCGGCACTACTTGGATGCCGAAGCCACGCGCATTACTGGGCGCATGGCGTCCGACCGAAGGCGACCGGGATTGACCCGCCGCTTTGGCCAGGGGCACTATCTTGTAAATGCCCTCGTCACTGACAAGCGCTGCGCCGTTCGATTGCAGTACGGTCTCGACGATCGACAGCACGACGTCCTGCCGCACGGGGCGCGAGGTATGCAGAGTAACGAGCCCCTGGACCTGCGAATCGACGAGATAATTTTCATGCAGAATCGTGTCAAACACGACGCGCAGGAATTCCCTCAGGTTCGCCTGTTCGAAATTGAGCGTTACGCCGTCATCTGATGCGTAGCCACTTCCCTTTCCAGTGCCGGCCGCTTTTACGAATGTACCGCTACCCAGTGACACGACCTGATCCGGACGGCCGTCAACATCTGCCATTGTTGCTGCGGCAGCATCGGCTTCTGTGGCTGTCGTTGAAGTACTGCTTGCATCCGCGACCGTATTTTCAGCCGCGTTCGGCGCGTCTGTGCCTGGTAGCGGCGGCGAACTGGCGCAGGCACTCATCGCTAATGAGACAACAATAGCTGTGATCAATTGACGCGACATAATACTCACAATATTTCCAGGAACTGCCGTCATTACCCTACAGTGCGGGCGTCGATACAAATACCCTACTTTTGATCAGATTTTGCCCCGCACCGTATCGCTTTCCGTTGCAATCTGTAAGCTAGGGTGTCTGCTATGCAAATATCCACAAATGAAAAAGCGTTGTGTGAATACCTGGTCGAGTCCGGCAAGCTCGACGCGGGCAATGTGGACCGGGCGTTGCAACTACAGGGCAACCAGGACGAATGGGAGCGTATCGGCTCGATCCTCGTAAAACTCGGGCTGGTATCCGAGCAGGATGTTGCCCGATGCCTGTCGCAACAACTCGATATCCCGTTGGTAAGCAAAGAAGATATTCCGCTTGAGGTTGTTGCTTCAAGCGATGTCTCGCCCCGATTTCTGAAGCAGCACCAGGCAGTGGTTCTCGGGGAAGACGACGATCGCCTGACACTCGCTCTTGCCGATCCCAGTGACGCTTACGTGTTGCATGCCGTCGAATTGTGCAGCGGCAAGACTGTCGAGGCTCGACTTGGCGTTCCCTCGGACATCGAGATCGCGCTGCAGCAACAGTACAACGGTGATCGATCAGGTGACGCCACAGCGCCGGCCGCGGCACAATTCATCGACGATGCCGAACAACTGCGCGAACTGGCTGGCGAAGCGCCGGTCATCAAACTCGTCAATCAGCTGCTGCACGGCGCGGCGGAGTCAGGTGCATCGGATGTGCACATCGAACCGTTCCAGGACCAGTTAAAAGTTCGTTACCGCATCGACGGCCTGCTGCGCGAAATCGAGTCTCCGGCCACCAACTCGGCCGCCGCCGTCATCTCGCGCATCAAGATCATGGCCAACATGAACATCGCCGAACGGCGCCTTGCCCAGGACGGACGATTCCGTCACCGGGTCAGAGGCAATGAGTATGACCTTCGCGTATCAACCGTGCCAACGATGCATGGCGAAAGCGTTGTCCTCAGATTGCTGCAACGCGACAGTACGTCATTGGATTTTGGCTCGCTTGGTTTTTCGCCCGAGCAAGAGCAAAGCATGCACGACATCCTCGCGATGCCGCATGGAATCCTGCTGGTCACCGGTCCGACCGGCAGCGGCAAATCCACAACGTTATACGCGGCGCTCGGCCATCTCAATCAGCCGGAGCGCATGATCATTACTGTCGAGGATCCGGTTGAATACAATATTCATGGCATTAATCAAATGCAGGTGAAACCGCAGATCGGGCTGACGTTTGCCAATGCGCTGCGCTCGATCGTGCGTCAGGATCCCGATGTCATCATGATCGGCGAAATGCGCGACACCGAGACGGCACAGATTGCTGTGCAGTCAGCCCTGACGGGTCACTTGGTACTGTCAACTTTGCACACCAATGATGCTGCAGGCAGCGTCATGCGCCTGTTGGATATGGGTGTGGAAGATTACCTGCTGACCTCGGCGGTCAACGCGGTACAGGCACAACGTCTCGTGCGAACCCTGTGTACGCATTGTAGCCAAACGTACACGCCAATTGACGAAGTTATCGAGCGCTGGCAACTGCAACGCTTTGCCAACAATGGCGTGGTTACATTGCAACAGGCAGTAGGCTGCGATCGCTGTGGACACACCGGTTACTCGGGAAGATGTGCGATCCTCGAGATTCTCATCATGTCCGGCGTAATCAAGAACCTGATTATGCAGCAGCCCGACGCGAACCAAATCGCGGTAGCAGCCTGCGCCGGCGGCATGATCACGATGCGTGAAGACGGTTTCCGCAAGGCGGTTGCCGGGGTAACGACGCTCGAAGAAGTGCTGCGTGTCACGCCGGAGCAGGTCGATGGCTACGTTTCAATATAAAGCAGCAACTCCCGATGGCAAGGTTGTAAACGGAACGCTGACTGGCAACAGTCGCGACAGTATCGTTGCACAAATTCAGGCCGCTGGCCGAATTCCCATTCGTGTCGATGAGGCGGCGGAGCCTGCTGCCGGGAGAACGCGCCGGCGAGTACCGGGCCGGCGTGTAAGAGCGGAAGACATCAGCGACACGACGCGGGAACTTAGCATCCTGCTGCGCGCCGGGGTTCCGCTGGATCGTGCCCTGCAGGTGCTGATATCGCTGCATGTCGACAGCCCGCTCGGGACCCTGCTCGAGGATATTCGCGCCCGGGTGAAACAGGGCTCGACGCTGGCCGATGCAGTCGCAGAGCAAGGGCCGGTTTTCAGCCCTTTTTACATCAGCTTGTTGCGGGCCGGTGAAGCCGGTGGTGCGCTGGAGATGATCCTCGAGCGCCTGGCCGAGCATCTTGAACGCAGCAAGGAAATTCGTGACACGCTGGTTTCCGCGATGATCTACCCAGCTGTACTGGTTGTCGTTGCACTCGGTGCGATCTTTGTTCTGCTCGGCTATGTCGTACCGCAATTTACCGAGATGTTCGAGGGCGTTGACCAGGTGCTGCCGCTGTCCACCCGCATCACGATCAGTGTCGGCGAGGTGGTGCAAAAATACGGTCTGCTGGTGTTGCTGGCACTTGCCGCAATTGCCTGGCTGGTACGGCTTCGCCTGCGACGACCGGCCAGCCAGTACGCGCTGCACACATGGTTGTTGCGTCTACCCATGGTCGGTCAGGTCATCGTCAAGATGGAGGTGGCTCGATTTGCCCGTACGCTGAGCATCCTCATGCACAATGGCGTGCCATTGCTCAAGGCACTTGCGATCGTCAAAGACACGGTGGGCAACCGCGTCATGGCCGACGGTCTCGAGCGCGTAGCGAACAGCCTCAAAGACGGTCAAAGTTTCGCCCAGCCACTCGCGGAGGATGCTCGATTCCCGCCACTGGCCGTACAAATGATTCGGGTAGGCGAAGAATCCGGAGGTCTCGAGGAAATCTTGCTGCAGGTCGCACAAACCTACGATCGGGACACGCAAGTAACGATCAAGCGAACCCTGGCGCTGCTCGAGCCGGCGCTGATCCTGGTACTCGGCGTCATCATCGCCGCAGTTATCATTTCAATACTGGCCGCGATAATGAGCATTAACGAACTTGTCATCTGATGACGAGTGGGACAACAGATATGAATCAATACTATAAGAGAGTCAAAAGCCACGGTGGCGGCTTTACACTGATCGAGTTGCTGGTGGTCCTGGTGATCCTGGGCCTGCTGGCCGGGCTGGTCGGGCCACGCGTACTCAAGTACCTGGCGAGCGCAAAGACCGATACCGCACAACTGCAGATTGAGGAATTTTCCGCCAGTCTCGATCTGTTCCATCTCGAGGTCGGTCGCTATCCGACCACGGAGGAAGGCCTTGCCGCACTGGTCGAAAAGCCCGCCGGCGTCGATAACTGGCAGGGTCCGTACCTGCGCAAGAAAACGCTGCCCGTCGACCCATGGAAGCGAAGCTATCACTACGAATCCCCCGGTCAGAATGGTCCCTTCGATATCTATTCGCTCGGCAATGACAATGCCGCCGGTGGCGAGGGAGAAGCCGCCGATATCGTGAGTTGGTGATGATGAGGCGCATTCAAATCGTTATCCTGCGCGGCTTCACGCTGCTCGAACTGTTAGTCGTACTCGCGATCGCCGGTTTGCTCCTGACGGTCGTTCCGCCCATGATCTCTGCCGTCCTGCCCGGCACCGAACTGAAGACCGCAGCCAGGGAGCTGGCCCTGTCGTTGCGACAAGCCCGCCTGGACGCCATTAGCCACGGAACAATTGTCGACGTCAAATTTGCGGGCAACCCTGCGCGCTATGCGATTGGCGACAGCCCGTTCGAGTTACTACCCGACGAGACGGAATTGCGAATCCGCCACCTGGGTGACGCAGAGCTCCTGGTCGAATCTTATCGCTTGCGCTTTTCCCCGGACGGCAGCAGCAGTGGCACATCATTGCTGTTGAGCCGGGACAAATACCACTATGCCCTTAGCGTCGGTTGGCTGATGGGCAGAGTCACGGTGAATTCGGAAGTGAGCAGTGATTTCTGATCGCCGACACGCCGGGTATACGCTGATTGAGGTGCTTGTCGCCATGGTCATTCTTGCGATGTCGCTTACGGTACTGCTGCGGATTTTCTCGGGCGGGTTGCGTAACATCTCCGTATCGGAGGACTACGCCCATGCCATATTGATTGCAGAAGCAATGCTTGAGTCGGCGGGCGCGGGATCCCGTCTCGCTCCGGGCTTCTCGGAAGGCATGAGCGAGCAGAAATACCACTGGACGCAGACCGTCGAGAGCTACTTGCCATACCCCAATACGGGCACGACTCAAGTGCCGTTGAACGCTTACACGATAACCATCGAAGTTGAGTGGCCACATGACGACCGCATGCGGCACGTCAGTTTGAGCAGCATCAAACTGGCCGCAGCAGGACGCGGAGACCGCTGATGCGAACATTGCGACAACAGGGCTTCACGTTGCTCGAGTTATTGATCGCGCTCGTCATGGTTTCGCTGGTCATGACCGCAGCATTTGGCGCGCTACGCGTAGGCAGCCGCAGTTGGGAATCGGGGCTGGTGCGGGCCGACTCCGTCGAAGAAATGCAGGCGTTCGCCGAATTCCTGCGCCGGCAGATGGCGCAGGCGGTACCGGTGTCGTGGAACGGCGAATCCGGCAGGCGGATTGCGTTTTCAGGAGAGCAATACCAGGTTCGCTTCGTCGCGCCGGCACCGTTCGATTCCGGCAGAGTCGGTTTGCTCACCTATACGCTGAGCATCGAGCGCGAAGCGGACGGTTCGCGCCTGCGGCTCGCGTACGATCCCTACGACCCTGGCGCCACGAGTCTTGGCAGGTCTCCGGACGACGCAGAAATCACGATTGAAACCACGTTCGCAACGTCTTGGCTCGACTACTACGGCGCTATCGACAGTGACAGCCGTGAGTCGTGGCAGCGTGGTTGGCCGGCGACCGCGGAATTGTATCCACGGCTGGTGCGCATCAGCTTCGGCAACAATTCGCACGAGGCTGAATGGCCGAAACTGGTATTGCCGCTCCGTTCGAGACAGGCACAATGATCAAGGCGCAGAAGATTAACCCGGCGATGCAGCGAGGAATGGCACTGGTCGTCGTGCTGTGGGTGGTGGCATTGCTCGGCGTAATTGCTACGGGTCACATCAGCAACGCCCATACGACCACGCTACTGGCAGCGCGACAGGTCGAACAAGCACGACTTCGGGCAGCTGCCAACGCTGGCTTGCAGCGGGCGATCATTGAGTTGCTGGCGCAAGGCGCTCCGGATCCGTGGCCGGTAAATGGCAGCGAACAACTCATCAATATCCGGGATCACGAGGTGTCAGTTGCCATTCGAAGTGCAAGCGGTCTGCTGGATCTGAACAACGCCAGACGACAGTTATTGTCGGCCGCGCTCCAGCCGGCCATGCCCGAGCAGGCGTCTCGCGAAGCGCTGGCGGCCGCCATCCTCGACTGGCGTGATCAGGACAACCTAGTCCGGCTGAACGGTGCCGAAGCGGCGACGTACTCGGCAAAGCAGCTCGGCTGGACGATACGTAACGGCCCTTTTGCAACGGTGGATGAGTTGCGCTATGTCTTTGGAATGACGGACGAGGTTTTTGCACAACTGGCGCCATTGCTTACGGTTCATTCCGGCCGGAGCGGCGTTGACATCGAGTACGCACCGGCTGCTCTGGTTCAGGCATTGACCGGGGAAGAACTCGCTGCGAGGAATCCCACGGCTGCCGGACAAACGCGGCGCAGCGCACGCGCCGGTGCATTCCACATCACTATCCGGGCCACGTCCGCGACGGCTGCCTCCGTAGCGACGTTGGCCGCCGTTGTGCGCATCGCGCCCACAGCCGACGAGCCGTTCACGATACTGCATTGGCAGGAACCGGTGCGAACGCTACCTGACGCAAGCGACTGACCCGATCATGGCCTCCGCTATCGATCCGTTACGGCAAAAATTCAACGTCAGGCTGATAGCACCGCTATCGCGCCAGTTTGCAAGCTTCTGGAGCTGGTGGTCCGGCGAACTTGTCGCCCTGCTGCCGGCAGGCATGCGGGAAGTCTTTGCCTCCGCCGACAAGCGAGTCCTGATCACGCTCGATGAGGCCGCCGATGTCGTGCTGCCGGAAAACGTCAGCGAACTCGTCATATGCCTGCCGCCAGAGCAGCTGCTTGTCTGTTCGCTGACATTACCCCTTGCTGCCGAGGAAAACCTTCGCGAGGTATTGAGTTTCGAGCTGGACCGGCAGACACCGTTCACTGTCAAGCAGGCGTATTACGACTACATTGTCGAAGAGCGTAATGCCGTGCAGGAGTCGATTACCGTCAAACTCGTCGTATCGCCACGGAGCATCGTCGACGAGTTGCTTGGAAAACTGGCAGCGATCGGTATTGCGCCGGATGTGATCACGACCCGGGCGCAGGATTCGGAGAAGACCCTGCCGGTTAACCTGCTGCCTGTCGCTCTGCGCCGCCGGCCGCGCCTGACAGTACCGCGGTTGAACACCGCACTTGGCGCCGGTTGTGCCGTATTGCTGGTCGTTGCATTGCTACTGCCACCCTGGTTGAACAAACAGAAGGTTGCTGAGCTCGAGCTGCAGCAATCGTCGGCAGAAGCTGTCGCCAAAGACGGGCTCGAGCTGCGGCGTGACGTAGAACGCCTCACCGCCGCATCGGAGTTTCTGCTGAACAAAAAGCAATCAGGCGTATTCGTATTGCAGATGCTTGAGGAGGTCACGCGGGTCTTGCCGGATAATACCTGGTTGACACGGTTCGACGTGAGTGGATCGGAGTTGCAGTTGCAAGGCCAGTCTTCATCGGCCGCCGCACTGATTGAATTGTTTGAATCATCGCCTTTGTTTCGCAATGCACGATTCCGCTCACCGGTAGTCCAGGTGCCGCGAACCGACCTCGAGCGATTTCACCTTTCGATCGAACTGGAAGCGGCGGAATCCTCATGATCCGGCAGTTGGACAAAAAGCAGCAACGCGTACTGGCAGTCGCACTGTTGTTTGTGGTGCTCGTACTCGGCATCGGAGCCATCGCTGTTCCCGCCTGGTCGATCAATGCCTCGTACCGGCAAGATATTTTCCAGATACAGGACCGGCTGCAAACGCTGCAACGGATTGCGGCAAGCGACAGCCAGCTGCGACCGCGTTACGAGCAAATACTGGCCACGTATCAGGGTGCCGGGAATTACCTCAGGAGCAGCACGGAAGCGGTTGCGGCCGCAGAGTTGCAGCGCACGCTTAAGGAACTCGCCGGAGCCAGTGGCGTACAGGTACTCAGCACGCAGATACTGCCGGCAGGCGTAGAGGGTGAGTTTGTGCGTGTCGGTCTACGCGCGCGCGTACGCGGCACGTTGCCCGGAATCGTGAATACCATCCATGCCATTGAAACGAATAGTGTTTTCCTGTTCCTCGATAACCTGTCGCTGCGCGACAGCAGCGACGCGCGCAGGAGACGACAAGACAGCAGCGTATATTTCCATTTGGACCTCGACCTCATCACCTTCATGCCTGACCAGTCATGAGTATCACAATGCCGAAAAACCCAATGACTGTTGCGTTGTTGCTTGCCGCTGCATTGCTCGTTGTGGTCATCGCCATCGAATGGACCCTGGCCAGGAAGACATCACCGGTTGATCTCGCCAATACCGGGGACGAGGACATTTCATTACCGGCGCCGTCGGGCTACCGCTACAGTGCGCCACCAATCGAGGACTATCCTGAAGTACTCGAGCGACCGGTCTTCTTTCGCGATCGCACGCTTCCGGTCGAGCCAGAGCCGGAGGCGGTTCCGGCGGCACCATTGCTGCCGTTGCGGCTGAAACTCGAGGGTGTCGCGATTTCATCGGAGTCGAGAGTCGCGGTACTCCGCAACACGGCGAATAACCAGCTGCTGAACCTCGCTGAAGGGTTGTCCCACCAAGGGTGGTTGCTTGAAAAGGTATCGGCCGATCGCGCCGTATTCAGGCGCGGCTCACAAGTGACTGAATTGCTATTAGACGCCGACTAGAGGCGCTATCTTGTGCCGATACGATCGACTCGTATCGAACCGTCTGCCCGCAACGTGCCACGAACACGCACCCGGTCTCCGGCTCGTGGGTTTTTGTCGATACGAGTCTGCGGCGTTATCTCCAATGGCAGATCGTCAAGCTGCCAGCGCTGCAGAAGTTGGCCGTGCAGGCGAATGCGCGCGCCGACCGGCATCGGTGCTGGCACGGCGGCAGAATTACGTGCGCCGTCCGCGATCCATTGCTCAATCAGGGCGATCTCCGATTCGGCCAGGTACGGCGGACCGTCGAACGGCATTCTCGGCTGAGCCTGGCCCCGAATTCGCCGTAGCAATTCGCTGGCCGCGGAATTGCCAGGCACGATACGTACGCGGTCACTCGCAGAGATCACCGCATCGTAGGATGTCAGCCGGTACCCTTCCGGTGGATCGCCCATCAGACCATTATCGGTATGACACTTGGCGCAACGGGTTGCGAGAATGGCAGCAACCTTGTCGAACGTGACGACATCCATCGGCGTTGCATCGGCTGGTATTGGCTCGCTCGCGGCCTCCACAACCTCCGCACCCTCCGGCATGCCGGCGGCTATCCAGTTCTCGAACAAACTGATCTCGGTAGCGGCGAGAAACGGCGGGCCGGTCATCGGCATGCGAGGAACACTGCTGCCCTTCAGGCGGCGAATCAATTCACTGTTGTCCGGATCGCCGGCCGTGACGACCTCGCCGCGTTCACTGCCAGCTTTGATGCCATCCAGGCTATCGAGCCGCAGACCCCTCGGCGCCGACGGTCCCGAGTGGCACAGAGTGCAACGTTCTTTTAGAAGCGGTGCGACATCCGCATAGGTCACCTCTTCAGCACGACCCGCGCTTGCAAACATCTGCGCAATGACGGTAAAAAGTAGAATCCCGCTTCGAGCTTTGCTCACTAGAAGTGAAAGCCAAAGCCGAAAAATATCGGCTGCAATCCGAATAGTCCCATGCCGCCCTGTTGAGCGGCAGTATTTGCACGTTCAAATAATTTGTCGTCCGCCCACGCCTGCATTGATACCCGCAGGCAGACGACGAGTAATAATGATTTTTGAAAACTCATATCAATGTGATCGGGTATGTGTATCTGGGCGCCATTTTTCCGGTGCGTAATTGTTCTGATATACGACGTCTGCAATCAAAGCTGCTGTTTTCGCTGCACCGTCGAGGTCAAAGCTGATCTCGCGCCGCTCAAAATTCGTGAACTGATGAATCTCGTTGGCGAGCGAGGCACCGTTCAATAAATGCGGCAACATCAACCGGCCGGCGCCCCAATACACCAGGCGCTGCGCCCTGACTAATTGCTCGCGAAACCGGCCGTCAGCCCGCGGTATGAACAATGCGGGCGTAGGCACGGCAAGCGCGTTGACCGCCGCGTCGTAGCCGCACTGACCGATGGAGAGTTGTGCGTTTGCTACTTCGGCGCGCAGATCGGGTACGGTTCGTGTAAGCGTGAGCGCCGGCGATGCATCACTTAGAGACTGCAACTCTTGCCATTCATCCTCCGGCAGGTGACGTCCGGCGACGATGGTCATCGGCAGCGGCAACGATTGCCGGAGAATCCTGTGCGCCTCGATCGCCGCACGAAACAACGCGCCACCGCGGTAACCATCGCCAGCTGATACGAGGATGCCGCGAGCAGTTCGATGCCCTGCGTGATGACTCAAATGACTGACCGGCGATACGAAGCCCGTATGGAATATCGGTGTGCTCAGTACGTTGTTAGGCTGGAAGAACTCCTCGAGGCGGGCGAACATCGGGTCGGACTGAACGACGACCATGTCGAAATACCGTTCCAGGAAATCGGCTGACATATCCGCGGTTTTTTCTGCGTTTAAGTCGTCCGTGATGTAAACACCGTCCGTCACGCTTACGACCAGCGATTCCTCGTGGGCGTTGCCCCGAATCAATTGAATCAGCGGCAGGATTTCTTCTTTCTGTTCGTGACGGCAGAACGGAAAGTTCTCAACGACGATGACGCGCGGTTCTGATTCCATGACTTTGCTCAATATCAGGGATCGCCGTTCCGCGGCGTCACCCGTTGGCAGAATCAACAGGTCCACTCCATCTGGCGCTTGTATCTCCCGGGAAACAGAGCAATCGAGAAACACTGTGACATGAAAGCGCTCGCTCAACTCTTGAGCGACTGCAAGCACTCGATTGATGTGCCCGGAACAGTGGCCACTTCGACAACGGTAGATCAGTGTCGCTTTTTTCATTGCGTTGCTGCGCTTTTTATCCATCGGCATTGGCGACCGTCTCGCCTACTCCATTTCCAGCTCTATTTCTTCCGCCAGAAGAATCTGCGGGTCCGTCTCGGTACCCTTGACGTCTATCAGGCTGCCCTCGTTTACCGCTGCCCAAAAATCATCCTCGTTCTCAAACTCGACCTCAGTGCTGCCCCTGCTGTCGATGAATTCGGTCACTCCGGCGGTGGTTTGTATCGTCACGCCAAGAACCGTCAGGTTCGGTGCAGCAACAACCATGTCTGTAACAAAGCCGCGCAACCTGGTTTCAGATCGTGGGTCGTCGCGCTCGAGGATGAGCGCGAATATCTCGCCGGCCGGTGACTCCTGGCCGCGAACCTCGACATAGTCGCCTCCTGCTGAATTGAGGTCACCGATTTCGAACATGTCCAGGGGGGCCTCGCCGGCCTTGTCTTCAAATCGGGTCTTGCCGACTTCCGTCGTGATCGTGATACCGAGAATCGCCAGGGTGTCGGCGTCTACAGAGTCAACCAGTCCGGTGACGCGCACGGCAGTCGCCTGCTTGATCTCAACTTTGGTTGCGACGAGCACGTCGGCATCGTTGAATTCGCCTTCGACCTCGACCTTGAGGTTCAGGTTTAAGTTGCTTGCGTCACCGCCTTCCCAGACCGTCGTGCCCGGAATTGTCGTCACAGTGATGTCGCCGACGTCAAAATCAGTTTCCGGCACGGTCCCGATCCGGGTGATGAATCCTTCGACCTCCATGTGGTCGCCTTCGTTTTTAGCAAAGCGGTCGCCCTTGAACTCGAGGCTGGTCGCAACGAGTTCGCCGCTGCCGCCGAGGCCGCCGCCATCGTTGTCTTTCGCTTCGACAAGATCGCCTTCGCTGATGACACCATCCGGGAAGTTTTGCAGTATCGACACACCGCTGTAATCGACCGTGAGCGCATTGATCCTGAATGTCATGACACCGGTGTCCAGGCTGCCGACGGCGATAACACCCGTGACTTCCAGCTCGCCGACAACGTTTTTGCACTCGATACGACTGGCCTCAATCGTGCCGTCGTCCGGCACGGAGCCCGATACTTCGACGGCGGCCACACCGAGAAAACCATCCAGCGCGTCCCATGTTGCAGGGCAGCTGTCATC
>Ga0255049_10000211_pt1 | contig 35554 bp, 31 predicted proteins | sample JV7_2_3_MG_FD_183615 | JGI IMG/M metagenome (GOLD analysis project Ga0255049, IMG submission 183615) | Seawater microbial communities from Jervis Inlet, British Columbia, Canada - JV7_2_3 | ecosystem: Environmental > Aquatic > Marine > Inlet | place: Canada: British Columbia | collected 2016-10-06 | reverse complement strand
GCTTCACCTTCGACGTCTTCAGAGATGATCAACAACGGGCGGCCGGCTTTGGCAACGCCTTCCAGTATCGGCAAAAGATCCCGGATATTCGAAATCTTCTTGTCAAACAGCAGGATCAGCGGATTCTCGTGCTCAACCTGCTGGCTGCCTGCGTCATTGATAAAGTACGGTGACAGGTAGCCACGGTCGAACTGCATGCCCTCGACGACGTCGAGTTCATTGGCAAGACCGGAACCTTCTTCAACCGTAATAACGCCTTCCTTGCCAACCTTGCCCATAGCGTCGGATATGATCTCACCGATTTCGACATCAGCGTTGGCCGAAATGCTGCCGACCTGCGCGATGGCTTTCTCATCCTCGCAAGGCCTGGACTGGCTCTTCAGTTCGTCGACAATTGCAGCAGACGCTTTGTCAATACCGCGCTTCAGGTCCATCGGGTTCATGCCCGCCGCAACCGACTTCAAACCCTCACGCAGGATTGCCTGCGCCAGAACCGTGGCGGTCGTCGTGCCATCGCCAGCGACATCAGATGTCTGGGAAGCAACTTCCTTGACCATCTGTGCGCCCATGTTTTCAAACTTGTCTTCGAGCTCGATTTCCTTGGCAACCGAAACACCGTCTTTCGTGACGGTCGGTGCGCCAAAGCTCTTATCGAGCACGACATTGCGGCCTTTGGGACCCAGGGTCACCTTAACCGCGTTCGCGAGAACGGTAACGCCTGCAAACATCTTTTGCCGTGCGTCATCGCTAAAACGTATTTCTTTAGCAGCCATCTTGAAATTCCTCTATTGATTGGGGCGGACCGAGCCGCCTGCTGTTTTCCAAAATTGAGTAGGTGTAAGGCGGCTTAGCCTTCGATAATCGCCATGATGTCGTCTTCCTTCATCACGAGCAGGTCTTCACCTTCCACTTTGACTTCGGTGCCGGCATATTTGCCGAACAGGATCTTGTCGCCGACGTTGACATCGAGAACACGGACATCGCCGTTGTCGAGAATTTTGCCGTTGCCTACAGCGATAACCTCACCCTTGATGGGTTTTTCAGCCGCGGCGTCAGGAATGACTATTCCGCCGGGTGATGTGCGCTCATCTTCCATGCGCTTAACGATGACCCGATCATGCAGCGGACGCATCTTCATGGTGCATATCTCCTATAAGTTATTAATTTACAACCGATTTTCGGTGGTGTTCGGACCGAGCGCGATTAGCACTCGGCCACGAGGAGTGCTAATAATAGGCCTGAGCGCCCAAATTTCAAGCCTTGTTGGTGGACTTTTTCACTGAAAACCAGACCTGCATCGGTGACAGCGACGCGCTTTGGAGTAACAATCGGCTCGCCTGCGAGGTCCAATACCTTAAAGTCCCTTTTCCCAGACCGTGACAAGCCCCTTGATGACTATGATTCGTAACGTTTTTGCTGCTCTCCTGCTCGCACCGTTCTTTGCGATGCCCGCCATCGCGATTAATGACATGCCGGCTGTTACGGAGGCATTCCAATACGTCGTGAACGACACGGGCGAGGCGCTGGAGATCGACTGGGCAATTGCCGATTGCTGCTACCTGTATCGAAACAAGCTCGATTTCGAAAGCGGTGATGGCGCGCTGGTTTTCAATACAGTCCAGTTGCCCGAGGGCCTTGCGCACGAAGACGAATTCTTCGGGAAGCAACAGGTCTATCGAGATCGGTTTTTTGTCACTATCCCCTACTCCGTCACTGGCGACCGACCGGACGCCGTCCAGCTAATCATCAAGAGCCAGGGCTGCAACGACGTCATCGGCATCTGTTACCCACCACAGGCCTGGAACGAAGTGGTCAAGTTGCGCAAAGTCGCGAGCAGTTCGCCAAAACTCTCTTTGGGAGCGTTGGGCAATGCCACCAATTCGAGCAACGAATTTCCACCCGTGGACGAGGTATTTTTCCCCGATGTATTCGCCGTCGACGGCAACAAAGTTGAAGTGGGATTTCGAATCGTCCCCGGCTTCTATCTCTACAAAGACAAGATTTCCGTTCGGTCCTTAAACGAAAATGCCAAAGCCGGTCGCCTGGACTTACCCAAAGGCAAGATTAAGGTCGATGAGTCTTTCGGGGAGATGCAAGTCTACCTTGAGAGCATCGTCGCTCCTCTGGCGATAGCGCGCGCGACACCCGAGGCGATGGACCTTGAACTCGAAGTTAATTACCAGGGCTGCGCCGAAGGCGGCCTCTGTTATATGCCGCAGACACGTGTCATTTCCGTGAGCCTGCCCGCGGCTACGACCGTTACCAGCCTTGCTTCCGTCAACGCGCCCGTGAGCGAACAAGCGCGCCTTGCGCAGATAATCACAGGCTCCAGTATCTGGGTCGCAGCCGGCCTGTTCTTCCTGGCGGGCCTCGGTCTCGCGTTTACGCCCTGCGTGTTACCCATGGTGCCTATTTTGTCTGGCATCATCGCCGGCGAAGGCGACAATGTGACGCCGATGCGCGGCTTTGCGCTCGCGCTTAGTTACGTGTTGGGTATGGCACTCGTCTATACGGGCGCTGGTATTGCCGCGGCGGCCGCGGGCATGCAATTGCAGGCCACCTTCAACCAGCCCTGGATACTGACCCTGTTTGCCGGGCTCTTTGTCGTGCTCGCGCTGGGCATGTTCGGTGCTTACGACCTGCAAATGCCCAGCGGCTTTCAAGGCAAGCTCGCAGGCATCAGCGGCAACCAGAAAAGCGGCACGACGATCGGTGCGTTTGTTATGGGGGCATTGTCCGCTCTTATCGTCACCGCCTGTGTGGCGCCTGCGCTGATCGCAGCATTGACCGTTATGGCCCAGACCGGCGACATGCTCCGCAGCGGCAGCGCGTTGTTTGCGATGAGCCTCGGCATGGGTGCTCCTTTGCTGCTCGTTGGGGCTGCCCAGGGTAAGTTCTTGCCAAAGGCTGGCCCGTGGATGGTTGCGGTAAAGAACGCATTCGGTTTCATGATGCTGGGACTGGCGATCTGGATGTTGTCCCGGATCTTGCCCGGCAATGTCACAATGTTGCTGTGGGCGGTGCTCGTATTCATGGCCGGTGTGTTCGTGGGCGGCCTGACGACGCTCACCACTGAATCCGCCGTCGCGCAAAAACTCGGCAAGGGCTTTGGCTTTCTCGCCATAGTTTACGGCGTCCTGCTATTGCTCGGTGCCCTCAGTGGCGGCAGCAATCCGATGAAACCGCTGGAAAGCCTGAGCTTCGGCAACGGCACGATGGTCGCGGAAGAGGCGCACGAGCTGCCATTCCAGCGCGTCAAGACCGTGGACGACCTTGATCGTGAAATCGCGGCAGCTGCCAGCCAGGGCAAAACGGCATTTCTCGATTTCTATGCCGACTGGTGTGTATCCTGCAAAGAGATGGAGGCGTATACGTTTACAGATCGCGGCGTGCAGGCAGCACTCGCGAACACAGTCTGGCTGCAAGCCGACGTCACGGACAATGACGCGGCGGACCAGGCACTGCTCAATCGCTTCGGCGTATTCGGACCACCCACGATTATTTTCTTTGGCGAGGATGGCCTGCAACGACATGGCTACGAAGTCGTAGGTTATATGCAAGCCGACGACTTTGCAGAACACCTGCGGCAGGCGTTTGGCGACGCGGCGTCGATAAGCGCACACGCCAACCAATAATTAAACACTGACAGGCTCATTGTGTCCCGAGTAATGTTGATTTTCGCAAGCGCTTTGGTCGCGCTGATGGCCGGTGCACTATTCTATGCGGCCCGGGTTCCGGTCACTGCACCACAACAGCAGAATTCGGCAGCCGCGCCTGCAGCAGCGCAACAGTCACTTGAAGTTGTCAATTATCCCGAATTCACGTTGCCGGACATGGAAGGTACGGAGCGAAGTTTGTCGGAATGGCAAGGCAAGAACCGCCTCATTAATTTTTGGGCGACGTGGTGTGCCCCCTGCCGACGTGAAATACCGTTGCTGAAAGCATTTCAGGACGAGCAATCGCAGAACGGCTTCCAGGTGCTCGGAATCGCAGTCGATTACCCCGAAGAAGTCTCGGCATACGCCGAATCGGCCGAATTCAACTACCCGGTACTCGTGGGCCAGCAGGAGGCGATGGCTGTTGCCGAGACCTCCGGCATCGAATTTATCGGCATGCCCTTCACGATGTTCGTCGCCGCCGACGGCGAGTACCTGAGTGCCTATATTGGTGAACTGCACGACGCGCACCTTGAGCAGGTTGTCCACGTGATGACCCGGCTCGACCGCGGCGAAATCGACAAAGACACCGCCCGCTCCGAACTCGACGCGCTCTGAGCCGCCACAACGGCAGCGCTACAGCGCTGCCGCATCGAAAGTTGCATCAAGCCCCCCAAAACAGGTTAGAATTGCGGCCATCTTCGGCTATCTGGCTGAGAACTGCTCGAAATGTCGTCTTTCTTGCTCATTAATGGTCCCAATTTGAATCTTCTCGGTTCACGTGAACCCGAGGTCTATGGGGCAACGCGTCTTGCCGACATCGAAGCGCGCTGTAGCGAGGTCGCTCGGGGTCTTGGACACGAACTGGCTCATTTTCAAAGCAATGCCGAACACGAATTGATCGACCGGGTGCAGCAGGCAGCCACCGACGGCGTCGATTTCATCATCCTGAACCCGGGCGGTTTCACGCATACGAGCATTGCGCTGCGCGACGCGTTCCTCGCGGTTCAGATTCCGTTTATCGAAATTCACTTGAGCAACACGTTTGCGCGAGAGGAGTTTCGACACAACAGCTATTTCAGTGACATCGCAAATAGCTGTCTTTTTGGATTTGGGGCTTATGGTTACGAGCTGGCGTTGCAGGCCGCTAGTGACTACATGGCGAATGCCGGGGACTGAGCTATGGATATCAGAAAAGTAAAAAAACTAATCGAGCTTTTGGACGAATCGGGCATTGCCGAGATCGAAATTACCGAGGGCGAGGAATCGGTGAGAATCAGCCGTTACTCTCAGAACGCGCCCGTCGCCGCACCGATTGCCGCACCGATTGCCGCATCGATTGCCGCGCCGGTAGCGGCACCGACACCTACGCTCGCGGCGGCGCCAGCCAGTGCACCAGCAGAGCCTGAAGAGGATGGTTTCGAGGTGGCATCGCCCATGGTCGGAACCTACTATGCCGCATCATCACCGGGCGCAGCGCCATACGTGCAGGTCGGTGACCGCATCAGCGAAGGCGACACGCTTTGCATCATTGAAGCAATGAAAATGATGAACCAGATCGAGTCCGACGTTTCCGGCGTTGTTAAGTCCATTCGAATTCAGAATGGTGAACCCGTCGAATTCGGTCAGACATTGTTCGTCATCGATCAGCGTAACGACTAGCGGACTCTCAGCCATGCTGGACAAAATCGTAATAGCCAATAGAGGCGAGATCGCGTTGCGCATCCTGAGGGCTTGTCGTGAGATGGGTATCAAGACCGTTGCGGTGCATTCGACCGCGGACAACAACCTGAAGCACGTGCTGCTCGCTGACGAAACCGTCTGTATAGGACCGCCACCGTCTACCGAAAGCTACCTCAATATGCCGGCAATAATCAGCGCCGCGGAAGTAACCGATGCGACTGGCATCCATCCGGGTTACGGCTTTCTTTCAGAAAACGCCGATTTCGCCGAACGTGTCGAATCGAGCGGATTTACGTTCATCGGACCCAAAGCCGATTCGATCCGCCTGATGGGCGACAAAATCTCGGCAATTCAGGCCATGAGAGAGGCCGGCGTCCCCTGTGTACCGGGATCCGACGGTCCGCTCGGCGATGACGCCGACGAAAATATGCGCCTTGCCCGTGACATTGGCTACCCGATCATCATCAAGGCGTCCGGTGGCGGCGGCGGCCGTGGTATGCGCGTGGTGCATGCGGAGGCGTCACTCACGGCCGCAATCACCGTAACCAAAGCCGAGGCTCGTGCCGCTTTCAGCAACGACGTTGTGTACATGGAAAAATTCCTGGAAACGCCGCGTCATGTTGAGTTTCAGGTTCTCTCCGATACACATGGCAACGCGATTCATCTCGGTGAACGAGACTGCTCAATGCAGCGGCGCCATCAAAAAGTCATCGAAGAAGCACCGGCCCCCGGTATTACCGAAGAACAACGCAATCGCATCGGCGAGCGTTGCGTGAATGCTTGCAAGGAAATCGGTTATCGGAGCGCGGGGACCTTCGAGTTTTTATACGAGAATAACGAGTTTTATTTTATTGAGATGAATACGCGCCTGCAGGTCGAGCACCCGGTAACGGAAATGATCACCGGTGTGGATATCGTGCGTGAGCAGTTGCGCATTGCGAACGGGGAGGCACTCGAGTTCGGCCAGGATGACGTGAGGATCCAAGGACACGCCATAGAATGTCGTATCAATGCCGAGGACCCTAATAATTTCATGCCCTCGCCGGGACTGGTGACACTGTGGCATTCGCCGGGTGGTCCGGGCGTGCGCGTCGAAAGTCACATCTACAGTGGCTACAAGGTGCCGCCTTATTACGATTCGATGATCGGCAAACTGATTGCTCACGGCGCGAGTCGCGGCGCGGCATTCGCCCGCATGCGAAGCGCTCTTAGCGAAGTCGTCATAGAAGGAATCAAGACAAACGTCCCGCTGCACCAGGAGATTTTCCAGCACGCCGCATTCCAGAAGGGTGGCACCGACATCCACTATCTCGAGAAGCGTCTCGGCCTGGTTTGATCGGGAGCGAAAAAGCGGTGGACTGGCAGCAGTTTGTCATGAACCTCGACACCCTGAATCCCGCGGCCGTTGAGCAAATCTTCAACCGCCACGGCGCGCATTCGGTCACGCTGAGTGATGCAGGCGACAACCCGGTGCTGGAGCCTGGCCCTGGTGAGACACCACTCTGGGTGGATACGCGAATTACCGGCCTGTTCTCGGCCAACGTCGATATTCAGGCACTCAAGGCCGAATTGCTTGCCGAATTCGAGCTCTCGACCTTGCCACCACATCAGGTTGAGTTGCTTGCCGATCGAGCATGGGAACGCGAGTGGCTGAACGACTTCGGACCCATGAGATTCGGCGAACGACTCTGGATTTGTCCTGGTGACAGCCGTGTCGAACAGCAAGACGCGGTAGTCATCGACCTCGATCCCGGGCTTGCGTTCGGCACGGGAACGCATCCAACGACCGCCCTCTGCCTCGATTGGCTGGATGCTTTACCGCTACAAGACAAGACCATGCTCGATTACGGCTGCGGCTCCGGAGTGCTCGCTATCGCCGCGCTGAAACTGGGGTGCCGCGCTGCGACTGCGATGGATATCGATCCACAAGCGCTTACGGCGACCCGCCAGAACGCAGAGCGCAATAGCGTAGCCGAACGTTTACTCGTCTGTGGCAGCGCGAAAAATATCACGGGACTGTATGACGTCGTGGTCGCCAATATTCTGGCCGGACCTCTTGTTGAGTATGCCGAATCCATCACATCAACCATTGCGGGCCACGGTATGCTTGCGTTATCAGGCGTATTATGTGAACAAGCCGCAGCCGTCATGGCCGCGTACGCGCCTTGGATCGAGTTCGACGAGCCACTATTCCGGGAGCAAGACGGTCAAACGTGGTCGCGACTAACGGGAACGAGGAGATAGGGCCAGGCAATGTACACGCAATGCCCTGATTGCAGCACAGCATTTCGCGTCACGGCGGAGGTCCTGAAGCAGGCCGCCGGCAAGGTGCGTTGTGGTGGCTGCAGCAATGCGTTCAATGCATTGGAGTTTTTATCCGAGCAAATGCCGGAGCAAGCGGCGAACGATCGTTCGACCCCTCCCCCCGAACTGACGGCCGAGCCACGCAGCAGCGAAGACGGCCCAATGTCGATCTCCGCCGAACACAGTGCGGCGTTAATGAAGACGCTGGACGAGCTGGAAGGCCCGGATATTCGTATCGAAGATACCGGCGCCGAGTGGCTCGTGGTGGACGACGAAGATTTGCCCGACGTGGAAGTTGACGAAGATTCCGCGTCTGTCGAGGAATTGCGATTCGACGACAACACACCGTTGCCCGATGAGTTCAATGTGGCGGACATGCCTTTCCAGAAAGCGGAGCACTCCGACACCGATGAGTCCGAGACAGAGGATGAGGTCGACTCCGATCCCGACCCTGAACTCGCCGATATTTCATTGGGCGAGCCTGACGAATGGGCCGATATTCTGGATGAGGTCGATGATCCGGTGGCGCCCGCCTTGCCACTCGAGGCCGAGCTTGCAGCCCTCGAGGATGACGACGAACCTCTTGATGTAGACACGCAGTTTGCCTTGCAGGCGGAGGCGATGGGAATCGACCTTAGTGGCATAAACCAATCGGCGATTGAAAGGCCCAACGAAGAACCTGACGAAGAACCTGACGAAAAACCGGCTGAAGCATCCGACAAAGATATGGCTGAAGAAGGTCCTGAAGAAGAACCTGAAGATGAACCTGATGAAGAAGCTGATGAAGAAGCTGAAGATGAACCTGATGATCCGGTTCTAACAGACGTCGAAAGCGCAACCGACGATGAAGCGACGCGCAACCATCATTTTGAGGATCAATCTGACGAGGAAGAGGACGAAGCAGCAGCGCCGCTCGAATTCGGCTCTGTTGAGACGGCGATAAGGGAGCTTGAAGCGCAATCCGACGTCTTTGACACGAATTTCTTCGACGCTGCGGTTGCCGACGGCCCGGACGACGACGAAGAAGACGAGCAAAAAGACGACGATAGAGAACCCGATCCCGTCGTTCCGCCGCTGTCCGAAGAAGAACAGACCTTGAACCTGATGATCGATGAAGACCTTCTCAGGCTTGCAGTCGAGGACGAAGACGGTTTTGCATCGACGATCGTTATCGAGAAGGAAAGCGCGGAAGATAATGTCATTGCGGCGAGAGAGAGTATTGCCGTTATCGAAGATCGCTCGCCTGGTTTCGAGACAATCGTTATGGAAGGCGAGTTCATCCACACAGCGTTGGATACGGAGAAACAGAAGGCCGATATCGCAGCCGGCGCGTTGCTCGCTGAACAGTCGCGCGCCGACAACGACGAGACGTACGTGCCGTATTCCGATAACAAGCGCCTCGGCGTGATTGCTGCGATGATCGCGCTCGTCTTGCTGCTGATCTTGCAAGTAATGCATCAGTCTCGCGAGACGCTCGCGACTAATCCCACGTTTAGCAAGGTCATGAGTCCGGCGTATCGAACTGTGGGTATGCCGCTGTCACCGGCCTGGGATATTACTGGCTGGCGCATTGAAGCGACCTTCGACGAGCTACAGGGAAGCGCCGATACCGGCGAAGAACAGCTGAACATCTCGTCACGCATCGGCAACAAATCGGACACAGCCTTGCCATACCCGTTAATCAGTGTCTCGCTTACCGATCGATTCGAGGAAACCATCGGTAGTCGCGTGCTCGAGCCATCCGAGTACCTGATTGACAACCTTGACCCGCGAGAACTCGTTCGGCCCGGCAATAGGTTTAACGCCGCCATCTCTATTCAATCGCCCGCAAAAGAGGTGGCAGGTTACAGACTCAAAGTCTGTTACCGATTATCCAGCGGGCAACTACGTTGCAACGTCCCTGTCTTCAAATGAAGCCATTACGGATAGGACCGTACACGTTATCCAGCCCGTTCGTGCTTGCGCCCATGGCCGGCGTTACCGACGCACCGTTTCGGCGGCTGTGTCGTCAGTTCGGCGCTGGCATGACGACCTCAGAGATGACGACGGCCGACACCAGTCTCTGGCAGACCGCCAAATCGCGCCACCGCCTGGACCTGGACCTCGACGCCGAACCCGTGGCCGTACAGATCGCCGGATCCGAGCCGGATCAGCTCGCAACTGCCGCCAGGGCATGCGTCGAACGTGGCGCGCAGATAATTGACATCAACATGGGCTGCCCGGCCAAGAAAGTCTGTAAGAAACTCGCTGGCTCGGCATTATTGAGAGACGAAAAACTCGTAGCGTCTATCCTGGATGCGGTTGTCAGCGCTGTCGAAGTTCCGGTGACCCTAAAATTCCGAACCGGCTGGGATCCCGAGTATCGCAACGCCGTGGCCATCGCAGGAATCGCCGAGGATGCCGGTGTTCAGGCGCTCGCCATTCATGGGCGGACGCGCGCGTGCCGATACCGGGGTGACGCCGAATACGAGACGATCGCCGCTGTGAAACAGTCAGTTAGCATACCGGTCATCGCGAATGGAGATATAAACACTTTGGAGAAGTCGCTTGAGGTATTGCGGCTAACTAAAGCAGATGGCTTGATGATTGGCAGAGGCGCCCAGGGACGCCCCTGGATATTCCGCGATCTTGGACTTCTTCTAGAGCCGCATGAGGAAAAACCGCAACTAGAAAAAACTGAATTGCGTGATATTATGCTCGGCCACTTGGACGACCTTCACCGGTTTTATGGGGATTTGACTGGCGTTCGAGTGGCTCGCAAGCATCTGACCTGGTACTGCAACAGCCTGGATAACGCCGACGCTTTTCGTCACCAGGTCGTGCGTGTTGAAAGCGCTTCAGAGCAAATCGGATTGACGAAGGATTTCTTCAGGACTTAAGCAACGTGGCAAATAAAGAGAACAATAAGTACGACCTCACTTCCAGAAAAAGTAAGAAACCGCTTTGCAAACACACTGAAGACGCACTCGATCAGTACTTTACGACGATGAACGGCGATCGGCCGGGTGATTTATATGATCTCGTGATCGGCGAAGTAGAACGGCCACTGTTCAAGGCCGTGATGGATTACACACAGGGCAACCAAAGCCAGGCTGCCGGTATTCTCGGTATCAACCGCGGTACTTTGCGTAAGAAACTAAGAACTTATTTGCTCATAAAGTAGGAGCCGCTTCGGCCTCCCCGTTTGCGACCAGGTGCACCCATGTTGAACGTACGACGCGCCCTCGTCAGTGTTTCTGACAAGCGTGGTTTGATTCCTTTTGTCACGGACCTCGCGGAGCTGGGAGTCGAAGTACTTTCGACAGGCGGCACCTGCCGTCAGCTGCGTGAAGCCGGCCTCGAGGTCATCGAGGTCGCGGAAAAGATCGGTTTCCCCGAGATCATGGACGGCCGCGTAAAGACGCTGCATCCGGTCATCCACGGCGGTTTGCTGGGGCGCCGCGGCACCGACGAGGCCGTGATGGCGAAGCACGGCATCGAACCGATAGACCTTCTCGTCGTTAACCTGTATCCGTTCGAACAGACTATCTCGCGCGACGACGCGACCATCGACGACGCCATCGAGAATATCGACATCGGCGGACCCGCGATGATTCGCGCCGCATCAAAAAACCACGATGGCGTCGCTGTCGTCGTCAGTCCCGATGACTACGAGACAGTGCTGGACCATCTGAAGAACGACGAACTCTCACTGCAAATCCGCCGCCGCCTCGCGGCCAAAGCTTACGCACACACCGCAAGCTACGACACGGCCATTACCCAATACCTGTCGCGGTCGCTGGATGACGATACGCTCGGCGAACGCTTTCTTTACTCGGGCCAACTCTCGGAACGACTCCGCTACGGCGAAAACCCACACCAGAACGCCGCGTTTTATGTGGATCAGCAGGCCCCGGCGGGGTCGCTCGCGGCGGCGAAACAACTGCAAGGCAAAGCGTTGTCTTACAACAACATTGCCGACAGCGACGCCGCACTCGAATGTGCTAAACAGTTTGCAGAACCGGCCTGTGTCATCGTCAAGCACGCCAACCCTTGCGGCGTTGCGGTAGCCGCCGACATACTGGAAGCGTACGAGAAAGCGTTCAAAACCGATCCCACCTCGGCTTTTGGAGGCATCATTGCTTTTAATCGTCCTTTGGACGCGAAAACCGCACATGCCATTGTCGATAAACAGTTCGTGGAAGTGATCATAGCGCCGTCCATTAACGCCGACGCAGCCACGGTGGTCTCTGCCAAGAAAAACGTGCGCGTACTTGAGACGGGCGACTGGCTAGCCAACTCGAGCGCTGGGTTTGATTTCAAGAAGGTCTCTGGTGGCCTGCTCGTCCAGAACACCGACCTTGGCCTAATCGGGGCCGACGATCTCAAGGTCGTGACGGAGATAGCGCCGACCGAGAGGCAGATTCGGGACATGTTGTTCGCGTGGACGATTGTAAAGTATGTGAAATCCAATGCGATTATCTTCTGCAAGGACAACATGACGATCGGCGTCGGCGCAGGTCAAATGAGTCGTGTGTACAGCACCAAAATTGCGGCCATCAAAGCTGCCGATGAGGGCCTTCAGGTTAAAGGTTCCGTAATGGCATCAGACGCGTTTTTTCCGTTTCGCGACGGTATCGATGCCGCTGCCCAACACGGCATATCGGCCATCATTCAGCCCGGTGGCTCGATGCGCGATGACGAGGTTATTAGGGCAGCCAACGATCATAAACTGGCCATGGTCTTTACGGGCATGCGCCATTTTCGGCACTGATGAAAGTTCTCATCATAGGGAACGGCGGACGCGAGCACGCGCTCGCGTGGAAGTGCGCTCAGGCCGTACATGTCGACGAGGTGCTGGTTGCACCTGGCAATGCCGGCACGGCAAGGGAAGAAAAGATTCGTAACGTTGCAGTTGCCAGCGACGACATCGACGGTTTGCTGACGCTCGCGCGAAAAGAAGGTGTTAGCCTGACGATCGTCGGTCCCGAGGTGCCATTGATTGCGGGTATTGTTGATCGGTTTCAGCAGCTCGGACTGCCCTGCTTCGGTCCGAGCGCTCGAGCGGCGCAGCTCGAGGGTTCGAAGGCGTTCACGAAAGATTTTCTCGCGCGGCATGACATTCCGACAGCGGCCTACCGGAATTTCACCCAATTGCAGCCCGCGCTCGAGTACATTCGCGAACAGGGAGCGCCCATTGTCATAAAAGCGGACGGCCTCGCCGCCGGCAAGGGCGTCATCGTCGCGATGAGCCTGGATGAGGCCGAGCGGGCCGCGACAGACATGCTGGCCGGCGGCAGTTTTGGCGACGCCGGGGCCCGTATCGTCGTTGAGGAGTATCTTGATGGCGAGGAAGCGAGTTTCATCGTTATCACCGATGGTGACACCGTGTTGCCGCTCGCGACCTCTCAGGACCATAAAGCGCGCGACGAAGGCGATGTCGGCCCGAACACGGGTGGCATGGGGGCGTATTCGCCTGCGCCCGTCGTTACGAATGCGATCGAACAACAAATAATGGATCTCGTCATTCGACCGACGCTTGCCGGGATGAAAGCGGACGGCAACCCGTATCTCGGCTTTCTGTATGCGGGGCTGATGATCATGGCCGACGGCACCCCCAAGGTGATCGAATTCAATTGCCGCATGGGCGACCCGGAAACGCAGCCGATTCTCGCGCGTCTAAAGTCCGACCTGGTCGAAATATGCATGGCAACGCTCGACGGATCGCTCGCACAGCAACAAGCCGAGTGGGATTCACGTGCGGCCCTCGGCGTCGTGCTGGCCGCCGGCGGATATCCATCTGCCTATGCGAAGGGCAAGGAAATATACGGTCTCGACGACGCCGACAGCGACACGCAAAAGGTATTTCACGCGGGCACCAGTGGCGACGGCAATGCCGTTACCACGAACGGCGGCCGTGTGCTTTGCGTTGTCGGGCTGGGAAACACCGTCTCCGCCGCCGCAGAATGCGCCTACGCTTCGGTCGACAAGATTACGTGGGAAGACGTCTACTTCCGCCGCGACATCGGCCATCGCGCGATCGTGCGTGAGGGATAGTGACTCGTGCTGACCGCTGCTGAAGCACAAGAGACAATCCTTGCAGCAATACAGGAATTGCCTACCGAGGCAGCGTTTCTCGAAGAGGCTAACGAGCGAATTCTCCGCCAGATCGTCAACGCTGAACGCGACCAGCCGCCCTTTGATCGCGTCATGATGGATGGCATCACGTTCTCTTTCGCCGACCTTGTCGACCGCGGTCGGGAGTTTCCGGTTCAGGCCACGCAAGCCGCCGGAGACGCCGCACTGGAACTGCAAGCCGGCTACTGCATCGAGATAATGACCGGCGCATCACTGCCAGGCAATGCTGACTGCATCGTGCCCGTGGAGCGCGTGACGATAAGGGACGGTGTCGCCGTCATTGCAGAGGACTATGACGCGAAGCCTGCCCGGTTTATACACCCGAGAGCCTCAGACCACGCAGCGGGTGCCCGCTTGTTGACGCCCGGAAAACGCATTTCACCGATGGATATTGCAATTATCGCGTCATGCGGCTTGACCCAAGTTGCAGTCAGTCGCAATCCCGTGATTCGCGTCATTTCGACAGGCAACGAACTGGTGCCTCCCGGCAGCGCTATTGAGCCACATCAGATTCGCCTGTCGAACGGACCGGCAATACAGGCCATGTTACGCGAACGAGGCTATACGGACTGCAATCATGAGCACCTGGCTGATGACGTCGACGTATTGCGTACACGCATAGCCGCACACTTGGCGGCAGCCAACGTGCTTATCCTGAGCGGCGGCGTTTCGATGGGCAAGGCGGATTTCGTGCCCGACGTGCTGACTGAACTCGGCGTTACGGCCAGATTCCACAAAATCAGTCAGCGCCCCGGAAAACCGATGTGGTTTGGTCTTGGCCCGGACAACAAGGCGGTGTTCGCGCTGCCGGGTAACCCGGTGTCAGCGCTGGTTTGCTGCCGCCAATACGTTATTCCGGCGCTGGAGAAGGCCTCTGCAGCAACGCCTAAAGCGCCCGAATTCGCGGCGCTCGCCAGCGACGTTACGTTCAAACCGGACCTCACTTGTTTCCAACCTGTGCATTTGGTGTCCAATGCAGCTGGCCAGGTGCTGGCGATGCCGGTGCCGACCAACACGTCGGGCGACTTCACGGCATTGTCGGCATCCGACGGTTACGTCGAATTGCCGCGCGAACAAGGCCACTTTCCAGCCGGCACCCCGGTTTTCCTGCATCGTTGGCGTCGCAGCTAAAAGCTTGCAGCCGGACAGTGCGTGCCAGATACTGGCGCACATGATCTCAGCTACCGACGCTCTTCTGGAACTACGCGATGGCAACCGCCGCTTTGTCGCCGGAGAAGTCGACGCGGCGTCGATGGCCGGCCGAGCCCACCAGGCCGGCATGTCAAATGGACAAACCCCTTTTGCGATCGTGCTCGCCTGCTCAGACTCCAGGGTTCCGGTCGAGCTGGTGTTCGACCAGGGTTTTGGTGACCTGTTTGTCATCCGTGTCGCCGGTAACGTCGTGGCACCTTCACAGATCGGCAGCATCGAGTTCGCGGCCAGCCAGTTTGACACTAAACTCGTCGTCGTCCTTGGGCATTCGAATTGCGGTGCGGTCATTGCGACGCTCAAGGAACTTTCCCTCGAGAAAACGCATCGCTCGCCAAATTTAAGAGCGATCGTCGATCGCGTGCGGCCGGCGATCGAACCGCTACTCGAAACGCACCGGGACAGTGATGACCAAGCGCTCATGGGCGCCGCGGTGCGCGCGAACATACAGGCATCGGTCGAGAAACTGTCGCATGGCTCGCTCATTCTCGAACAGTTGATAAACAACAGTGAACTCACTATCGTCGGCGCCGAGTACTCGATCGAGACCGGCAAAGTCGAGTTTTTCGACAAGCGTTGATCATGGCTGACAGCTTGATTCAGGGTCACTGCTTTTGCGAAACCATCCGTTTCGAAGTGGCCGGTCCCGAGAAATTTGCCTGCTTCTGCCATTGCGAAAGCTGCCAGCGCGCTGCAGGCGCACCGGTTATCGCCTGGGCGACTTACCCGCGTGAATCCTTCAAGACAACACAAGGCGAGATTCATTGGTATCACTCGTCACCAGGCGTGACACGCGGCATTTGCAAGGACTGTGGTTCGTCTATTACCTACGAGAACGAAAAACGACCAGGTGAAATTGATATCACGCTGAATTGCCTCGACGATCCGACCGCACCAACACTGAGAGCCCACATCTGGACCGAAGATAAGCAGCCCTGGATGCAGATCGCGGGCGACCTGCCCGTCTACGAGAAAAATATCGGCTGACCAGGCGGCCACGACGCCAAGCCAAAAAATCCGACCGATTTCCTGACTGGAACCCGTCTTATGGGTAGCCGAACTTGCCGGCAGTCAGGAGAAAAATCATGAAAACCAGGAACTTAAGGTGGAGCACAGGCCTGTGTGCCTTGCTGCTCGTCCCGACCGTTGGCCTCGCTGGCGGAGACCGCGACGACGATGACGATGACGAAATTCCGTTTGCCGAGGCACACGTTTTTTTTGAACTCAATAATACTGATGGCGATCTGGGTATCCACGCGCTGATCGACGGCGAACCGTGGAAACGGTTGCGCATTGAAGACCAGAAAGAACGTCGAATTCTGGACGTTAAGGTGCGCGGTCGCCTGCGGCGCCAGGGCCTGACCGAAATATTCTTCGAAAGTGCCGAACCCCCGTTCGATGAGCTCTTGCCAAAGGAATTCTTTGCACGCTTCCCCGAGGGCACTTATGACATCGAAGGCATTACGCTCGAAGGCGATGAGCTGGAAAGCGAAACTGAGATTACTCACGCTATGCCCGCACCACCGGAGCCAACCGTGAACGGTAAAAAGGCCGCCGCGCAGTGTGATGAGGACGAACCCGGATACGATGCGACCGAAGTATCTGCCAAGGACGGCATCGTAATCGACTGGCCCGCCGTTACCTCAACGCACCCCAATCTGGGCAAAAAGGGTGTTATCAACATCAACAACTACCAGGTTGTGGTTGAAGTCGAAGTCGAGGTCGATGGCGAGGAGTTCGCCAGCGTTCTCAGCGTGATTCTCCCGCCCAAAGAAACCAGTATGACGATTCCAGCAGAGTTTATTGCACAGGGCGAGGAGTTCAAATACGAGGTGCTTGCTCGCGAGGAAAGCTTCAATCAAACCGCGATCGAAAGTTGCTTCGTTCTTGAATAGTAATGGTCAGATCGTCTGAAACGGCACGGTGCGGGGCCCTTACCGGCCTCGCATTGTTATTCGCCCACTTAGCCGCAGCTGTCGAGCCTCTTCGCGACACGGTGCGCCAGCACCTGCGTGACGAAAACTACGTGTTGGTGGAAGACGACAACGGCGCACGCCTGTTCGTATTCTCAAAGGGAAGCGTCTCGACAGTCACAACGTTACAGACCGAAGACAGCTCAAGCGGAGAATTGGACCAAGCACTGGAGATGACGCGCAGCGCGGATTCCAGGACCCGGGTTCGCGGCCTGACCTTGTTATCCGGTGTCGACGACAATACCGCCCTGGACACGGCAATGGTGTTGCTCTCCGACCCCGTTGTCGCGGTTCGCGAAGAAGCCGTGCAACTCGTCATCGAACATCCTGAAGCCGATATCGACAGTATTGTCGCCATTGCGGCGAACGATCCTTCAGAACGTGTTCGACTGGCCGCGGCGGAGCTGGTCGAGGAGCGATTTGACGATCGTGGAGACTGATGTGTATATCGGTCACATCAATCTCGCAAAGTCTTGCAATGGCGCCGGCGAGTTTTTCGTAAACCTGGTCGAGGCCTTACAACAGGGCCGTGTGCGGCAGCATGTCCTGGTCCGGAGCGTCGCTCTTGCCAAGCGTTTGGATTTGATGGACAACGTGACGGTCGGCCCGGTAGTGAGGTCCGCGGTCATGGCCTATTGCCTGATGCCGCATGTCGATGTCGTGCATATTCATGACCCATCGGAAGGACAGTCGGGCCTGTTACTAACGCTTACGCGCTCCATACCGTTTGTGCTGACCCATCATGGCGAATTACCGGGAAGAAATCCGCTGACACAGGCCGTCTACAAACGGGCGTCCGGGATTATCTACCAAAGCGATGCCGACGCGGCCAAGCACCTGCGCATCTACCAACACGCGATCCAATCATGGCGCACAGCGACCGAGTTGTCGTAAGCCTAAAATTCCCAGAGCACGCCGATCGCCGGCAGCAACGGCATCCAGTAGTCCAGACTGTGCTCAAGCACCTCGTTGCCCTGAGCGTCCTCGGCGAGATCCCAGTCGATACAGCAAACATTGCGGCGATTGAACAGGTTGGATATCTCTACGAATGCCGTTAGAGATCCACGACGTACATCAAACTCGCGGCTAAGTCGCACATCGAGGCTGGCAAAGGTTGGATGATCAAATTCGTTTCGTGTTCCTGGCACGGCAACGTTGATGGGCTCACCGTCGGCATCGACTCCGGTTTCGACGAGTGTCAGGCCCGTGCTCGGCCAACCCGAATGCACGCTTGCTGCAGCAGAGAAATGCCAGACTTCGTCATGCCAGGAAAAGCCACCTTGCGCAGCGTGGCGCTGATCCCAGCTTCGCGGCACATCTCGGCCATCGATGCGATCCGTCACCTCCGACCAGGTGTAAGACCCCCACCAGCTCCACGCCCCTCTCGTGCGATCGGCCGATACTTCCACGCCATGCGCTTCAGCTCGGGTCGGATCAAGTCGCACGCGATCTGCCTGCAGTTCGGGCATGATACCGAGCGGATCGTACAAGTTTTCGAAGCGTGGGCGCACGTCGCTGATATCTTTGCGAAACGCCTCCAGCCGGATAGCTGTTTCATTGTTGATGAGGTGCTTGACCCCGACGATGACGTGGTCCGCGCGTTGCGCGGGCCAGAAACTCGTGATGCCGTCCTCGATCTGTAGTGAGTGCACGGGTTGAGACTGGTGGTACCGGCCGACACTGAAACGAAGTTCAGTGTTTTCCCAGGGTCGCAACATGAAATTCAGGCGCGGGCTCAATTGCGAGTCCGAACTCAGATCGGTATAGGTCTGGTCGTCCCAGCGAAGCCCCCACTCGAAAACCGCGCGCGCTGAAAGGCGCCAACGGTCTGAAACGTACATTGCGTAGCTGCCGCCCTTCGGGCTGGCAGCCAGCGAGCGGCTGAGGTTGGACGGTTGATCCTCGAAGATCGCGGGTAGACCAAAATAGTCGGCCGATCCGTTATACACGTAGTCAGCCTCGCCATAAGCGGCGTGTATTCCCCACTGCGTGCGGTGATGGTCGGACGGGCTCCACACCCAGTCCTGACGAATCGCGAACTGGTTGACGTCTCTGTGGTCGTCAACCGCGGCGTTCATTTTTTCCGCATCATTCGCAAAACCGTTGCGGCGGTTGCTGTAATCGACCATCGACAAGACCGTGCTGCTGCTCAGGGTTTCCGACCAATCACTATCGAGGCGCAGCCACAGCTGCACATTACTGGTGTCGCTGGTGACCTGCTCGCGTTCTGCGGGATCAGTTTCGAGCACGAGCTTTATCTGGTCGTCGGCGAACAGTGCGTTGATGGACAGACGCGAATTCGGCGAAATCTCGAAGGAGTATTCGCCGAATACGTCGAAGTAGGACGGTTCGCCAAACTTCGGATCGATGACCAGGTCCAGGTTTCCGCGTCGCGCAGAGAACACCCAGCTACGACCCTTGTTGGTACCGGCCGATAACAATGACGTGTTGAATACGCTGAGCCCAATTTCCGTGTGTCTTGATTTTTCGGATTCGAGCGAGTCCATCAGCACGAGGCCGCTCATGCGGTCACCGTAACGAACAGGGAATCCACCCGTATATACCTCTACGCCCTCGATCGCGCGAGCGTCGATCACACTAAAAATATTCTGGTAGTCGCGTATGTGAAACGGGTCGAATAACCACTGGCCATTCAACATGATGCCGATTTCGCCGCCCTCGCCACCGCGAAAATGTGCGACCGCGGATGCGCCACTGGCCGCCGTTCCAGGCAAGCGTTGTGTCGCACGGATCGGGTCCTCACCCACATCCGGCATGTTCTGGATAGAACGTCGGTCGATGGCAAACTGCGACGCCGAAATATCGCGCGATATTTCGTAACGGCTTACAGCGACGACGACGGTGTCAATGTCAGGCCTCAACACTTCCGCGCTAGACGCCGGGGCTGCGGGTTGCGGCGTTTCGTCTTCAATCGTTTTAACGATTAGATACACGCCTGTTTCGGCCTGCACATCCAGTCCGTGCGGCTTGAGAATCTGTCGCACAATCTCCACAGGAGTGCCGGGTGCTGGTTCAGCAAGAACGCGGAGGTCGTCACTTACGAGGGCTGTGCTGTAGGCGAAAGGGTGGCCCTGATCACGAAAACCGTCGATCACATTCTCTACGGTGCGGCCCGTATAGGGCACAGCTTGCCCGTCGTCTGCGTAGGCGGCAGACGAGACAAGTAGAACCAACAGTGTCACGATACGGATCATTCTCTAGCGTTTATCGAATTTTGCTGACGTAAATAACTCCTTCATCGATGCGCGACTCAAGCGCCGCCGTTGCCATTCGATGCTTCATAGCCTCGGCCGGTTCTGAGTTGATGGCCCCTTTGAGTTTCGCCAGTCGCGCGACGTGCTCGGCCTCACCCTCATATTCGAGCTCCAGGCCCAGTTCGCGACAAGCCCAAAGCAGATATTCGTGTAGCGTCTTGCCATCGACGTTAGTCGCCGGAGACGTTCGGCTGACCCAGTCCCAGCTATTTCCGAACCGGCTGATACTCAGGACGGCCGGCTTTTGTCGTCCGGAAAACCTAACCTGTTGTCCCGATGTCGCGACGTGACTGTGGTACTGACCGTCTACCGCTACCTGGCCTTCCCGCACGCTGACCGTAAGCTCGCCACTATTTACATCGGTCATGAATTGCGTGCCGAGATGAGCGATTTCGCCATAATCGGTGAGAACAACGAAGCCATCTATACCACCAGCGCTGGTGCCGGCTACCAGCGCAGCAGGTTCAGAGTCGAAATATATTCGACCCAACTGCACGTACACGGCATTTTCCGACCGGAACTTGACGCGCGAATTTTCATCCACTCGTAATGAACCGCCACCATCCCAGGCCAAAGCGATGCCCGTCTTGTTTCCCGTTACAATAGTCTGTCCGGATAAAACCGTGGACAAATCTCGCGTCTCGCGAAGTTCCGATTCCTCGCCAAGTAGGTAAATCGAGCCAAAACTCTTCTCGATCGTCGCAACCTGCACTGCCTCAACAGCAGGCAAACGAAAAACACTGAACACCGAGAACACACCGATCAATACAGTCGCTGCAATTGCATACTGCAATACACGTCGCCGCGACCGATACCTGCCAGTGACGTGTCGCCATTCAGACCGAACGGCTTGCCGCACTGCTGCCTCGTCGGATTGCGACGGCGTCGGTCGTGGCGCCGCGTGCTTTAGCAATTGCTCCAACGCGTCGTCAGTCGGTACGCTCGCTCTTCGATCGAAGTCACTCATGATTTCACCAGCTCGCTTTCGCTCATTGCTATGCCATCTGTCAGCGACGTATACACGTCGGCAAACGCCCGTTTCGCACGCGCCAGCAAGGATTGCGTTGCTTCGGTGCCGATATTCAGTCGCGTCGATATTTCTTTGACTGAATGCCCTTCGATGTACTTCCACTCCAGGACATCGCCGTAGCGCGCAGGCAATTTGTCCAGTGCTACCTGAATTAATCGCAGGCCTTCAACGCGTCGATAGTGCCGCTCCGGGCTCATCTGCTCCGGCGCCTGGAAAGAATCTACGGCAGCCCGGACTTCGGGCAGGTCTTCGGTCAGCACGATGTGCTGCCGATAGCGGCCCTGCTTCGCCAGCCAGTCGCTGGTCTCGTTGCGGCAGATGGCACACAGCCAGGTGAACAGCGCGGACTCTGCTCGATAGGTGTGCAATTTTCTAATAGCGCGGGTGAGCGTGATTTGCGCCACTTCGCGGGCGGCGTCAGGATCGTCCGACAGGCGGGTCAACGCGAAACGGTACAGGCGTGCAAAATTCTCATCGAAAAATAGATCAAAAGCCCTGGCGTCACCGTTAAGTAACTGTTTTACCAGCTTTTTATCCTGAAAATAGACCGCCATTTCGAAGCACTCCGGGTACTCAATTGTTAGACGGTGACAACCGCACAAAACGGTCGCGTGCACGCCTAATTGTAGGCGCCCGGAGCCACGACCACAGAGCAGAATGTGAGCATTCGTTTTAACAAAATATGGGGCCGAAGGGCCCCGTATGATTCATGACGTGTTTGGGCAGTCACGTGCGCGTAGCAGCGCGTGAATTGCCACTTAGATCCTTTATCTCTTCATCGCCTCGAAGAACTGCGCATTGGTCTTGGTGTCCTGCAGCTTGTTCAACAGGAACTCGACAGCGGCTAGTTCATCCATTGGGTGCAGTACTTTTCTCAAGACCCACATCTTCTGCAATTCATCAGGATCCGTCAGGTACTCTTCCTTACGTGTACCCGAACGGTTGATATTTATCGCAGGAAACACGCGCTTCTCAGAAATACGGCGATCCAGGTGGATTTCCATGTTGCCCGTACCCTTGAACTCCTCGTAAATCACTTCGTCCATCTTGGAACCCGTGTCTACCAATGCAGTAGCAAGAATCGTCAGGCTGCCGCCTTCTTCGATGTTGCGCGCTGCACCAAAAAACCGCTTCGGTCGATGCAATGCGTTGGCATCCACACCACCGGTCAGCACCTTGCCCGAGGAAGGAACAACGGTGTTGTAGGCGCGCGCCAGGCGTGTAATCGAGTCGAGTAGAATGACGACGTCGCGCTTGTGCTCGACGAGGCGCTTCGCCTTCTCGATAACCATCTCAGCCACCTGTACATGACGACTTGCCGGCTCGTCAAACGTCGACGAAACTACTTCACCGCGCACTGTACGTTCCATCTCGGTCACTTCCTCAGGCCGCTCATCAATGAGCAGCACGATGAGATCGACGTCGGGCGTATTGGCACAGATTGCCGATGCGATATTCTGCAGTAGCATCGTCTTACCAGCTTTTGGCGGCGAGACGATCAAGCCGCGCTGGCCTTTGCCGATCGGCGCAACCATATCGATGATGCGTGCCGTCAGATCCTCGGTACTGCCGTTGCCTTGCTCGAGCTTCAATCGCTCCTTAGGGAACAGAGGTGTGAGGTTTTCGAATAGCACCTTGCTGCGCGCATTCTCAGGGGCATCGTGGTTAATTTGTCCGACTTTGAGCAAGGCGAAATATCGCTCGCCGTCCTTCGGCGGACGAATAAGGCCAGAAACCGTATCGCCGGTACGAAGGTTAAAGCGGCGAATCTGGCTCGGGCTTACATAGATATCGTCAGGACCCGCGAGATACGAACTATCCGCCGAACGCAGAAACCCGAATCCGTCCTGCAGAATCTCGAGAGCGCCATCGCCGTAGATGTCTTCCCCCTGGCCGGCATGTGCCTTCAGGATGGAGAAGATCATGTCCTGCTTGCGCGAACGTGCGAGATTCTCGACGCCCAGCGATTCACCAAGCTCGACGAGCGCCGCGGCCGGACGGGTTTTCAGCTCCGTCAGGTTCATGACGTTCTTGCTTGCTTCCAGCTGCTCGGGCGTTATTACGTCGAGACTGCCCTCGTCATCGGGATATTCGTGCTGCGGGGCACGACGACGGCGGCGGCGGTTAGGATTGCCCTTGCTCTTGTTGCCCGTTTTATTCGGGCGATTTTTAGTTGAAGTACCCAAGTACCCTCTCACAGATTAGTGTCCAGAAACTCGTCCAATTGCGATTTAGGCATCGCACCCATTTTCTGCGCCTGTACTTCGCCATCCTTGAACAGAATGAGCGTCGGTATGCTGCGAATTCCGAACTTCTGGGCTGTGTTCGGATTCTCGTCAACATTCAGCTTAACGACCGCAAGTTTGTCTGCGTGCGAGACGGCGACCTCTTCGAGCAGCGGCGCGATCATCTTGCAGGGTCCGCACCATTCCGCCCAAAAATCGAGCAGTACTGCTTTGTCGTTCTGTAATACGTCGGCCTCAAATGCGCCGTCCGATGTGTGCACAATATTGTCGCTCACCGGCTACTTCCTCCAAATGAAAGTGTTGATTGACAGTGGTTTTGCCCGTTGTCTGGTTGTCCGACCAACGAACATTACAAAAACGGATGACGCTGCCTTAACTATCAGGCAATATGTCGCAGCTCTAAGGCCGGCTATTTCCGGCTGTTTCCGGCTTCTTTATGGATCGTAGGGAAATCGAAATTGGCAGGTGCGACGGGTGTCGCGTCGAATTAGGCCCAATTTGACCGTTTCGCGAGCCATATTGCAAGCTTTTGATGCATATTTTCTGGCCTCATTTCTATGTCTGAAAACCATCTGAGCGACCTCAGGTTCGACTCCCTGCCGCTGTATGAAAGCGTCCAGGCCGGTATCCGTGACGCCGGTTTCGAGTTCTGCACGCCCATACAGGCGAGTACACTCCCGATCGCCCTGAAGCAACACGATGTTGCTGGCCAGGCACAGACCGGCACCGGCAAGACCGCGGCTTTTCTGATCGCTGCGTATCAGCGCCTGCTGGCGACGACGCCCGACCCTGAAAAAAAGCGCCAGCCGCGATTGTTCGCGCTTGCGCCGACGCGTGAACTGGCAGTTCAAATCGCCAACGACGCCGAGGTTCTCGGCAAGCACACTGGCCTGAAAATCGGCATCGCTTTCGGCGGCACCGACTATGAAAAGCAACGCAAGACGCTTGAGGCCGGCGTCGACCTGCTGATCGGCACGCCCGGGCGCATCATCGATTATTTCAAGCAGGGCGTTTTCAAGCTCGATCGTGTTGAGGTGGCGATCCTCGACGAAGCCGATCGCATGTTCGATCTCGGCTTCATCAAGGACATTCGTTATTTGTTGCGGCGCCTGCCTGACCCCGACAAACGCCTCAATATGCTGTTCTCCGCCACGCTGTCACAACGCGTCATGGAGCTCGCCTACGAGCACATGAACGAGCCCGAGCTGATACGCATCGAACCGGATAAGGTCACAGTCGATCGCGTTCGCCAGGCCATCTTCTACCCCTCGAACGAGGACAAGATGCCGTTGCTGGTCGGCCTGGTTCGCGAGATGGGCGAAGGACGCATCATGATATTCGTCAACATGAAGCGCGAAGCCGAGCGTGTGCAGGATTTCCTTGAAGCCAACGGCATCCACGCGAAGGCTATCTCCGGTGACGTGCCACAGAATAAACGCCTTCGCATGCTGCTGGACTTTCAGAAAGGCGAATTGGCCGTCCTTATCGGGACCGACGTCGCCTCACGCGGCTTGCACATCCCTGATGTGCAGTACGTCATCAATTACGACTTGCCACACGAGGCCGAGGACTACGTGCACAGGATCGGGCGTACGGCGCGATTAGGGGCCGCAGGCGATGCCATCAGCCTTGGTTGCGAATCCTATGTAATCGGGCTGCCGGCGATAGAGGAGTACATCGGCCACAAAATACCCGTTGCCCATTACAATCCTGATGATCTGCCCGAGCTCATCAAACCGAAACCGCGCAAGAGGAAACCCTCGAACCAGCGCGGCCGGCCTGGCGGCGGCCGATCCGGCGGTGGCAAACCTCGTTCCGGTGGCGCCCGACGCGGCCCACCCAGGCGTTCGTAGCAGCCCGCCTAGGCCAACATATCGGCCACAGCTTCAACGCCGCGGAATTCCGAGCCACGATTGACTGGTTTGCTCGTGTCCGGCCGCGTCACCGTTAGGAGCATTTTCACGCCGTATTCATGCGCGCTCCTTAAGACCGGTTGACTGTCGTCGACGAACAGCGTTGTCTCGATATCGAAGCCGACATCATCCTGCAGCGCATGCCAGAACGCCTGACTTTCTTTTGCATGGCCGTAATTGTGTGAGCTGAACAAACCATCGAAATAGTCACCGAAGCCCGTAACTGCGTCTTTCAAGGCGAGTGTATCGGGGTGCGAATTGGTAACCAGCAAGACGCGGGTATCCTGTCGCTGCACCGTGCGCAAAAAGTCCAATGCGCCTGGCAGGTAGCCGATGCGGTGATTCACGTCGTGGTGGAGCTGCACAACATCGATGCCGAGCCGCTCACACCAGTGATCCAGACAATACCATTCGAGATCGCCCTGTACGGCGCGATATTGGTCGAATAGATAATCGCGTGCGGCCTCAAATGTCATGCCATGGGCGGCCGCGTAGCGCCTCGGTACCAGGTCCCTCCAGATGTAATTATCGAAGGCGAGGTCGAGTATGGTGCCATCCATATCGAGCATCAGAGTCTCACTGCTCTGCAATGCAGTTTTCGGATCGATATTCATTGCTATACTGCGCGCCGGGAAAATTTGCAGGACCAATACATGGATATGAAATCGCTCATCGAACCTGTTGTCGCGCTGGCCGAAGATGCCGGTCGTGCGATCCTCGCAGTCTACTCGACGGATTTTGAGGTGCAAAGCAAGTCCGATGAATCGCCGCTCACCCAGGCCGATCTCGCATCCAATCGTTGTATTGTCGCGGGCCTTGAAGAACTCACGCCCGACATTCCTATTATCTCCGAAGAGTCCGGCCTGCCCGACTTCGAAGAACGCCGGCAATGGAATCGCTACTGGTTAATCGACCCACTCGATGGCACCAGGGAATTCGTCAATCGCAACGGCGAGTTCACGGTCAACATCGCATTTATTGAGAACAATCGGCCAATTTTCGGTGTGGTGCACGTGCCCGTGCAGAACAAGACCTATGTCGGCTGCGATGGCGTTGGCGCTGAATTGCGTGACGGCGACACAGCACCCCAACCAATTCAGGTCACTACCGACAGTCGTGACACCGTCCGCGTTGTTGGCAGCCGCTCACACCGTGGCGCCAGCCTGGATGCGTATCTTGCACGGCTCGGCAAGCACGACATGATACCCATGGGTAGCTCGCTGAAATTCTGCGTCATCGCCGAAGGTCGCGCCGACCTCTACCCGCGGCTCGGCCTGACGTCGGAGTGGGACACGGCAGCGGCACAGGCCGTGGTCGAGCAAGCCGGTGGCCGCGTCGTGACACTTGACGGAAAACCGCTTGAATACAATACGAAATCCGACATCCTGAACCCGCATTTTTTCGTCATGGGCGGCGTCGACCGCGACTGGTTGGCGCTGTTACCCGACAGCGAGTAGCATGACCGCATGACCGACAAGATCGATACCGAATCGTTTAAGGAACTCGAGCGATTGCGCGAGTTGCGGGTCAGCCACAGGGACCTCGACTACCTGATCGACCGCCTGCAACACGATCCCATGGTCGATCAGCTCCGTATCCGGCGCCTGAAAAAACGCAAACTGCTCTTGAAGGACATGATCACCAATCTAGAAAGCGACCTCATCCCTGATCTCGACGCGTAGACGCTGCCGACACGCATATCAACACTTCTTATTTCGTCGCTTTAAGCACCCTATAGAGTGTCGGACATCGTGTGGTAACTCGAATGCTGATCGACCTGCTGCGCGCCCGCTCCCCGGACCAGCGTGGGAAGGAACCCTGCGACATGTTGTCGCGCGTCATCTGGTACGACTTCAGGGTTCATAATTTAACGCTCCGCAGCCGAAGCGCATTAGCAATGACTGATACGGAACTAAAACTCATCGCCGCAGCCGCGATCATGGGGCTCAACAGCAGACCAAAAAACGGATACAGGATTCCAGCCGCGATGGGCACACCGGCCGTGTTATAAGCGAATGCAAAAAACAGGTTTTGACGGATATTCCGCATGGTCGCCTGGCTTAGCGCGCGTGCCCTCGCAACTCCCAGCAAATCGCCGCGCACCAGGGTGACACCGGCACTTTCAATCGCGACGTCGGTGCCCGTGCCCATGGCGACTCCAACATCCGCCTGCGCCAGCGCCGGGGCATCGTTAATCCCGTCGCCGGCCATTGCGACGATCGAACCCCTGGCCTGCAGTTCACGAACGATGCGATTCTTGTCTTCCGGTGAGACGTCGGCGTGTACTTCGTCGATGCCGATACGTCGCGCTACCGCTTGCGCAGTCGCGGCACTGTCGCCTGTCAGCATCACGACGCGGAGGCCCGCTCGATGCAACTGTTCGATCGCTTCCGGTGTCGCTGCCTTGATGGGATCCGCAACACCAATCAGGCCCGCAGCCTTGCCATCCACCGCGACAAACATGACCGTCTGACCTTCCTCCCGGTAAGCCTCCGCGTTGCGCTCGGGCCCGGAGTCGTGCGCACCCACCGATTTCATCAGCTTTTCATTGCCCACCGCGACCGATTTGCCGGATACCGTCGCCCGCGCACCCTGCCCCGTTACCGACTCAAAATCCTCCTGCCCAAGCAGGGGCAGCGATCGTTTCTTTGCGCCCTCGACGACTGCGCTCGCCAGGGGATGTTCGCTCGCATTTTCAACCGACGCGGCCAGTGACAGTAAGGTTGCTTTGCTGAAGCCCTCGAACGGACTCACCATGACGAGCTCCGGATGACCCTCGGTCAATGTGCCTGTCTTATCAACGACGATAGTGTCCACTTTCTCGAAGGTCTCGAGCGCCTCGGCGTTTTTTATCAGGATTCCATTTTGCGCGCCTTTGCCGGTTCCCACCATGATCGACATTGGCGTTGCGAGACCCAATGCGCACGGACACGCGATGATGAGCACTGCTACGGCGTTCACGATTGCGTAAGCCATTGCCGGCTGCGGGCCGAGCCACGCCCATACAATAAACGTTACGACGGCGACGGTAACCACAGCAGGAACGAACCAGGCTGCAACCACATCGGCCAGTCGCTGAATGGGTGCACGGCTGCGCTGCGCCTCCGCAACCATTTTCACGATTTGCGACAACAGCGTGTCGTCACCGACGTTGGTAGACACCATCACGAACCCGCCGGTGCCATTGACGGTGCCGCCGACAACCGAATCGCCTGTGCGTTTTTTGACCGGGATAGGCTCGCCGCTGATCATCGACTCGTCAACATTACTGCTGCCTTCATCAACGGTTCATCGACCGGGATCTTCTCACCCGGCCGAACGCGAAGACGATCGCCGGTCGAGACGTCATCGAGAGAAACCTCCTCTTCGCTGCCGTCGGCGCGGATTCGATTTGCGGTGGGAGGCGCGAGTTCGAGCAGGGCCCGGATCGCACCGGAAGTCTGGCTACGCGCGCGCAGTTCCAGTACCTGCCCCAGCAATACCAGCGTAGTTATGACGGCCGCTGCTTCATAATAGACAGCAACCTCGCCGGCCGCGTTTCGAAACGCCTCGGGAAAGATGCCGGGAACCACTGTCGCTACGAGTGAATAAATGAACGCGACGCCCACACCGAGCACGATCAACGTGAACATGTTGAGGTTCATTGACCGAATCGATTGCACACCGCGCACGAAGAACGGCCAGCCACCCCACAGCACCACCGGGGCCGCGAGAGCGAATTGCAGCCACGGTGCCCAATTGGTTGCGACGAGGTCCATAAGCGGCTGCCCCGGAATAAGATCTCCCATCGCATAAATGAACAACGGCGAAGTCAACGCCGCGCTAATCCAGAATCTCCGCGTCATATCGTCCAGTTCGGACGTATCCTCTTCGCCGGCCACGACTCCTGCGGGCTCGAGGGCCATGCCACATATAGGGCAGCCCGAGTTTCGGACGTCCCGAACTTGCGGGTGCATGGGGCAGGTGTAAACGGTGCCACTAAAGTCGGCGGGCACGAGATCGTAATCACCGCTCGCGGCAAGCGCTGTGGCATCGTGCTCCGCATGGCAACATGCATGGTCGTTGGAATCGTGTGTTTTCATGCCAAATCCACTTTGACGGCTTGCCCGCGCCAAATCAGGAACAGTGCCGGAATTACAATCAAAGTCAAAATAGTGGCACTGACCATGCCACCAACCATTGGTGCAGCGATGCGCCGCATTACCTCTGACCCGGTTCCGCCGCCAAGCATGATGGGCAATAGGCCGGCGATGATGGCAGCGACCGTCATCATGATCGGACGAACACGAAGTACAGCACCGTCGATGACCGCCTCCTCAACGTCATCCTTCGTGAGCGCGCGCCCTTCCGACTCAGCTGTTGCCACGTGCTGGCGAATCGCCTGATTCAGGTAGACCAACATTACGACACCGATTTCGACGGCGACGCCGGCCAGTGCGATAAAGCCGACACCGACCGCGACGGACAGGTCGTAGCCGAGCAGGTAGAGCAGCCAGAGCCCGCCGATTAATGCCATCGGCAGCGTACCGATAATAATCGCGACTTCAGCGAAGCGGCGGAAGTTGAGGTACAAAAGCAAGACAATGATCGCGAGCGTGACCGGACCGACAATGGACAATCGCTCCTTCGCACGCACCATGTACTCGTATTGACCCGACCATGCGAGCGAGTAGCCCGCGGGCAGTTCGACGAAATCAGCGACCACCCGTTGCGCGTCTGCCACATACGAGCCCAGGTCCCGACCCGTGATATCGACGTAAGTCCAACCGTTAAGTCGGGCGTTCTCGCTCTTGATCGCCGGCGGGCCATCGACCACATTGACGTCGGCGACGTCGGCCAGCGCTATTCGCGCGCCTTGCGGCGTCACAATTGGCAGCAACTTCAGTTGTTCGACTGAGTCGCGTACTCGCTGCGGATAGCGAATGTTGACCGGGTAACGCTCAAGACCTTCCACTGTTTGCGTTACGTTCATGCCGCCAACGGCCGAGCGAACAACATCTTGCACGTCGTTAATGTTCAAGCCAAAGCGCGAAGCGCGTTTACGATCAATATCAACATCCACGTAGCGTCCACCAGTCACACGTTCGGAATACACCGAGGCGGTGCCACCCACATTGGCAAGCACGCGCTCGAGGTCCTGGCCGATTCGCTCAATAACCTTGAGATCCGGCCCGGCTACCTTGATGCCCACCGGGGTCTTGATGCCGGTTGCCAGCATATCGATGCGAGTCTTAATGGGCATCACCCAGGCGTTGGTAAGACCGGTGTACTTGATGACACGATCAAGCTCGGCGCGTAAACCCTCCGGCGTCATACCCTCGCGCCATTCTTCACGTGGCTTCAGCTGGATCACAGTTTCGATCATAGTCAGTGGCGCCGGATCGGTGGCCGTCTCGGCGCGCCCGATCTTGCCGAAGACGCGTTTCACCTCCGGCACTTCGAGGATCATTTTGTCGGTGCTTTGCAGGATCTCGCGCGCCTTGTCAATCGATATGCCCGGATAGGTGGTCGGCATGTACATCAGGTCACCTTCGTCCAGCGGTGGCATGAACTCCGAGCCAAGTTTGGTCGCCGGCCAAAGGCCGATCAAGAGAACAATACCCGCGAGCGCCAGCGTTCCTTTCGGAAAACGAATCACCGCATGGATGATTGGCTGGTACACGGTAATGAGTACGCGATTGATGGGATTCTTGTGCTCGGGCGTCACTTCGCCGCGAATAAAATACCCCATTAGCACCGGCACCAGCGTGATAGACAGCCCGGCAGCGGCTGCCATTGCGTAGGTCTTGGTGAAGGCGAGCGGCGCAAACAGTCGGCCTTCCTGTGCCTCGAGCGTAAACACCGGCAGAAAGCTCAGCGTGATGATCAAGAGCGAGAAGAACAAAGGCGGGCCCACCTCGGTCGCCGCATCACCCATGATGCGCCAACGGTTTTCGTCCGTGAGCGGCTCTTTCTCGATGTGCTTATGTGCGTTTTCGATCATTACGATGGCGGCGTCCACCATCGCACCGATAGCGATCGCGATGCCACCCAGGGACATGATGTTGGCATTGATGCCCTGAATTTTCATGACGATAAACGCGACAAGGATACCGACAGGCAAGCTCAGTATAACGACGGCCGATGAACGCAAGTGAAAAAGAAACACCGCGCACACCAATGCCACCACGACGAATTCCTCGATGAGTTTTCCCTGCAGCGTTGCAACAGCGCGCTCGATCAAATCCGATCGATCGTAGGTGGTGACGATCTCGACGCCATCCGGAAGACTGCGTTGAAGCTCCCCAAGTCGACCTTTGACGGCGCTGATTGTTTTCAGCGCATTCCCGCCCCAACGCATTACGATCACAGCGCCGACGACCTCACCTTCGCCATCGAGTTCAGCGATACCGCGGCGCATTTGTGGGCCCAGATGAATATCAGCGACGTCCGATAACACCAGCGGCGTACCTTGCTCGTTGACGCCCAGCGGAATGTCGCGAAGATCGGCGAGGTTTTCCAGATAGCCGCTCGCGCGCACCATATATTCGGCCTCGCCCATCTCAATGACCGAACCGCCGGTTTCCTGATTGCCCTGTTGTATGGCCATCTTGAGTTTCGATAACGGAATGCCGAATGCTCGCAGCTTGTCCGGATCCACGACCACCTGGTACTGCCGCACCATACCGCCAATGGTAGCCACCTCGGCGACGCCCGGTACGGTCTGCAGTTCGTACTTCAGAAACCAGTCTTGCAGACTCCGGAGCTCCGCCAGATCCAATTGACCACTGCGATCGACCAGCGCGTACTCGAACACCCAACCCACTCCCGTGGCGTCCGGCCCCAGCGCCGGTTTGGCATTGTCCGGCAGCTGCGCGGCGACCTGGCTCAGGTACTCAAGTACTCGTGAACGAGCCCAGTACAGATCGGTGCCATCTTCGAAAATGATGTAGACGTAGGAATCACCAAAGAAAGAATAACCGCGCACCGTCGTTGCTTTGGGCACGGACAACATCGCCGTCGTCAACGGATACGTCACCTGGTCCTCGACCACCTGCGGTGCCTGGCCCGGAAAAGAGGTTTTGATGATGACTTGCACGTCGGACAAATCCGGCAGCGCATCAACAGGGGTTTGGCTCACCGAGTAGAGCCCCCCGGCGGTGACAAGCAGCGTTATAACCAAAACCAGAATGCGGTTTGCGATGGACCATCGAATGAGGCCAGCGATCATTGTGCTGGCTCCTTTTCGTGCTGGTTGTGATCCAGGCCCTCTTCGCTCGACGAATTCATGCGCTTCAATGCGGACTCTATATTCGATTCGGAGTCAATCAGGAACTGTCCGGAGACCACCACAAGATCCCCAACCGAAATCCCCTTCTGAATCGCAACGCGGTCACCCGACTCGATACCAATTTCCACGGGTTGAGCCCGGAAACGACCTTCGCCCAGTGCCACCACTACCCGATCAACGGAACCACCCCGGATGAGTGCCTCGCGAGGCACGTGAACCACTTCGCCAACGCTGTCGCCTTGTATTTTCACGCGGGCAAACATGTTGGGCCGCAGCGATTGCGCGGCGTTGTCGAAGCGGAGCCGGACTTTTAGCGTTCGCGTCTTTGGGTCGAGTTCGGGGTATACGTAGTCAACGCTGCCGTGCCACATCTCGCCAGGTAGATAGTCGAGTTCAACCATCGCGCTCTGACCCGGTTTGACCCATGCCGACTGTCGCTCGAAAACCTCGGCCAACACCCAGACCTTGTCGAGTTCCGCAACGGACATGATCTCGGTAGCCGGTGTGACGTAGATACCCTCGCGCACACCCAGATGGGCGATAACGCCGTCCGCCTCGGCGTACACCCGCACCCGCTGCCGGACGGTGCGTTCTTTGTCCAGCCGAGCGATCTCGCTGCCCGTTACGCCGAGTGCTGCGAGGCGCTCCCTCGACGCTTTCAACAACAACTTGTTGGCGCTGCGCAGTGCGATAAGGTATTCCTCCTGCCCGTTTACGAGGGTCGGCGAATACAATTCGAACAACAGCTGCCCTTTCTCAACCGTATCGCCCGTGGCCTTTGTTGCCAGTCTCTCAATCCAGCCGTCGACGCGCGTATGCACGTGTTGCACCGTGTCCTCATCGTATGCGACGTAGCCGACCGTCTCTATGCGCTGCGACAATTCACCACGCTGGGCCTTGGCCGTACGTACCCCGAGGTTATTCACTATCGTGGCGTCAATGGCTACCACACCGGGTTGGCCGTCGATCTCATCCGCGTACACCGGTGCCAAGTCCATACCCATGGGCGACTTACCCGGTTCATCACGACGGAAATTAGCATCCATGGGCGCGACCCAATACAGCACCTCGCGATCGCTGCCAGCGGCCGCTTTGGGGGCTGTGCCAGACATCGAGTTCATGGAGCGACCAATCAGGACACCGAGAGCGATCGCAACAACCATTGCAACAACAACAAAAGTAATTTTCTTCATCGCGGAAGCCCTCCAAGGTTGGCGAGCACGGCATAACTTTGTGCGCGCTCCACCTGCAGGCGAATGTGGTCAATGCGCGTATTCAAATCGTCGATATAAGCGCGCATCACGTCAGCGAAATCGCCTCGGTCACTTTGATACGCAAGCATCGATGCCTCGGCGTTGTCGTTGGCCTGGTTGAGTATGCGGGTGTCGTACAGTGACAAGCGGCGCGTCAAATCACGCCAACGTGCATGCTCCGCGGCCAGTTGGCCTTGCAAGCCACGCAGGGTTTGCTCCCGGCTCGAGGCGGCGGCACTGCGTTCCTGCAGTGCGGCTGACAGCGTGCTATCCACGGACTTTCTGCTGAAGAACGGCAGATCGATAGTCACGCCGAGACTGATGAAATCCGACCGTGGTTCACCCGTAGGCAGGAAACCCTCGCGATAGCTGTATCCGAGATCCAGCGCCCAACCGGGCTTGGATCGCTCCTTTGCCAGATCGACGCCCGCGCTACGCGCTTTGATCTGCGCATCGGCCGCCCTTAATACCGGATGTTCCGACAGCTTGGCCTGCAAAGACTCGAGGCGCGGCAACCGGTCCCAACCTGGCAATTTCCGAGCAAGCGGCCGCCCGGCGTCCCCACCGACCCACTCGCCCAGCGCGGCTTGTGCGCGAGAGCGCTGTCGTTCGATGTCGATTAAGCGATCCTGGAGACGGCTGAGTTCGAGCTCGGCACGCAGCACATCTTGCTGACTCTTGCGACCCACCGCGTAAAGCGAACGCGTGACCGTCGCCAAATCATCGAAGAATGGCCGCGACTCGGACACGAGTGCGTGAGCCTGCTCCCAGTAGTAGAGATCCAGCCACGTATTACGTACGGCGGTGAGAACATTGCGACTCCGCGCCTCGGCGTTTTCGTTCATCTCAGCGGCGAGCAAGTTGAATTGCCGGGCGCTGAATGAGCGAGTCTTGCCGGCCGGAAATGCCTGCCGCAGCCCGATAGCTGCATGCGTCATGCCGTCCGTGCGAAAACCACCGGATTCGATGGGGAAGTTATTGAGTCCGACGCGCAGCATCGGATCGGGCAACTCGCCGGCAACCACCGCGCGCGCTTCAAGCGCGGCGGCTTTGGCCTGCATGGCTTGCTGCCCTGGCTCTGCCGCGAGGCCCAGATCCTCGGCCTCTGCCAAGGTCAACGGAACTCGATGCTGCGCTTCGACGTTTGATGCGAGAAGCGCGCTCGTCACAAGCACGGCAATCATTCGCTTCGAACGCCGCTTTGCGAGGCGAACGTTGTTGTTTTCGGGCAATCGCCCGCGATAGAAAAACATGGATCCAACTCCTGCGTAAAAAACCGGAAAGGTTTACGACAAGGGGTTGGCTATTTCAGATAGACGCAGTACAGGATATGTAGCGGTGGCGAGGTGCCGAAAATATCCGGCGGGTCCGATGCAACATGTCGTTGCACCGATGCCCGTGCGGGCAAAACTGGTTTCAAGGGGGCCGTGATGAGAACGATGTCGGAAGCGGATTTGAACTTCAGCTTGCTGCCCCGGGTGTCGATACTGGCCGCCGCCAGGTCGCAGCATTCGGATTGCGCCGTTGCGCATGTAGGCACAGCATCAACCCCACCATGGCCATGATGCGATGCCATCTGGTGGTCTTCCGCAGGCGGACAGTGCGGACACGGCTCGTCGCTCTCG
>Ga0255049_10000210_pt1 | contig 35696 bp, 58 predicted proteins | sample JV7_2_3_MG_FD_183615 | JGI IMG/M metagenome (GOLD analysis project Ga0255049, IMG submission 183615) | Seawater microbial communities from Jervis Inlet, British Columbia, Canada - JV7_2_3 | ecosystem: Environmental > Aquatic > Marine > Inlet | place: Canada: British Columbia | collected 2016-10-06 | reverse complement strand
CTTTTTGCAACTGGTGATCTTTATGAGAATAGTGCAAGCCTTGTAACTAGATATGTAAGGATGGATGCTCAGGCAGACAAAACAAACTTAAACAACGGAGACACTCTTGTAGCTGGCAATAACTCAAATTGTGACACAACAACAGCAGCATTCACGCTAAACCTTCCCGCCTCGCCGTCAGTGGATGACAAGTTATGGTTTAGGGATGTTCAAGGGAACTGGGCAACGAATAATTTAACTGTAGGCCGTAATGGTCAGTTGATTCTAAATTCAGCTACGGATTTAGTTCTTAATGTGGACTTCCTAGCGATAGGGTTAATATTTACTAGCGGCGGTTGGGCTTATATATGAGTTTATTATCGAACTTGTTAGGAGGCGATTCGGGTGGCGGTAGTGCATACTTCCCTTCATCTATAACGCCATCGCTTTCAAATATAGGAACCTCTACAGGAGCATATGCTGATTGGTTTAATAGTATAAGTGTTGTAGCCGACAATACTTTTCAAGTCGCTTTTACTTCATCTCAAAAAGGAATCATTCAGGCTTTATCTATATACAATAACGGCAATACTACTGCTGTTTTTGATGTAAAGGTGACTCTTGACGGAACAGTATTTAACTTATCTGAAACATTAAATGGGTATGCTTCTTCTTCTGTTTTTATGTCTATATTTGGGGTATGGGGAAGTAATAGTAACTCTACACCATCTATAGACTTGCTTGGACTTGAATCGATACCTTTTGAGACTGATATGAAAGTTGAGATTAAAGCTCCTATAGCTTCAGGAACTTATAAAATGGCTATTAAATATGTGGAGGTGGATTGATGACATTATTTACTGATTTATTAAATACTGGTCCTGGAACTGACTATTTCCCGTCAACTATTTTTCAGCAAAATATGGACTGTGACTTTGCGGCAGATAACGGGGGTTCAGGAGTAAAGTTTAATGGCACTACCACAACATCATACCAGACTATATTTAGCTATACTGGCAAAGGAATACTGCAAGCTTTGGCTTATGTTGAAAGCTCAGGTTCTACTACTGGTTGCACAACTAGAATAACTATAGATGGGTCCGTCTTTACTCTTGTAAGAGCTGGGACTGATCATGGTATCAGGTATGTCGGGCAATGGGCTAGCGAAATTAAAACAGCTACAGCTCCCCCGTCGATAGTTCTTGCCGGATTAGAAGCTATACCGTTTAATACATCAATTCTAGTTGAACATATAGCGTCTAACGCTGGGCGGAATTTTGACTTTGTTTACAAATATATTGAGGCTGACTCAAGCAAGGGTAGCTCTTATTTCCCCTCAACATTAAGCAATACATTATCTACGCTTGGGGAAGATAATCTATACATGGATTCTGTAGAGGTTGGCACAACAACTGGTGATGGAACATTTAACACTGTTACAAATATTACAAAAAAAGGAATAATTCAGTCGTTATCGATTCGCAATACTGGCGCAACTACAAACACTATCGATGTAAGAATAACAATAGATGGTACAGTGTTTAATATATCAGAGACAATGACCAATGCAGCGGGCGGATCATCGTTTATGTCTATATTTGGTGTGTGGGGGCAGGCGGGAACAGCATCGCCATTTTTCAGAGCTGAAAACGTAGGATATGAGTCAATACCATTTGATACTGAATACAAGGTTGAAATAAAAGCTCCTATAGCTGCTGGTGTTATCTCCTTTGGCCAAAGATATGTGGAGGTTCAATAATGACGTTATTTACAGATATTTTTAGCAATAGCGGTGGAGGCGCTGCATACACTCCCGATGTATTCATCCCGAGAAACACTACAGGATATACATTTGCTGGTAATTTTGGAGGTTCAGCAGTTCAATGGGTTGGTGGCCTAACAACATCATACCAGACTATATTTAGCTATACTGGCAAAGGTATTCTTCAGGGTTTAGCTATGACTGAGTTTTTATCTCTTGGGGCGATTTCTACAACTAAAATAACAATAGATGGGACGGCTTATATTTATTCTAGCACTGCAGGAAAAGAGTTAATGCTATTCGCTGGAGTTTGGAAGACAGAGCCTGGAGTGTTTAGCTTTATGCTTACGGGTGTAGAATCGATACCTTTTGAAACTGATATAAAAGTTGAAGCCCTTATGGATTCAGCTAAAAGTGCAATATTTATATACAAATATGTAAAGGTGGTTTAAATGGGATTCTTTAGCTTAATGGGTGACGTACTCGGGACTGATAAAGGTCTTGATAGAACCTTTGATACTGCTAACCGTGTTGGTGGTTGGATTGATCGGCAGCAATACACAGATGAAGAGAAGGCAGAAGCTGGGCAGCTAAAAAGAGAATGGGGCTTAAGGCATTTTGAGGCGCTGTCAAAATTCAAAATAGCTCAGCGTATACTTGTTTTCAGTATCATGTTTTTTGTTGGATTCCTTCTTTTAAATCTGGTTGGCGCTATCTGGTTCGGGTCAAAAGAAACAATACTTCATTTTAAGGAGCTTCTTTTTAGTGACATAATTGCTTGGTCATTTGTTAGTGTTGTGAGTCTGTATACTGGAGGTGGCACAATTGAATCATTCAGGAAGAAAGTAAAAGCTTAGCGGGATGCTTTATGCTCCAAACTATTGACCCTAGCTTTTAAGTCTGCTGTTGTTACTTTTTGTGTGGTAATGTCCTCAACCAAGGTTTTGATTGAGGCAGCATTAGATTCAACAACTTTTTCCATATTTTTAAACGATATATCTTGGCTTTCTCTTATCGACGATATGTTGGAGCTTATAAGCTGTAGCAAGCCAGCGCACGTTGCAAGCAATAAAGCAAAAGCCATATTGTATCGTTGTGTTCTAGTTTGCAATTCAAGTTCACTGTAAACCTTTTTTTCAGCCATATAAGCACCTCCTTTTTGTGAGCCATATCAATTAGATATCACTCATGGTATCGGATTTTAATGGTACTTTCCAGAGCTGATATATTGTACAAATGCAACCTATGATTATGATCGCTGTTGTAAAATATAATTGTCCTTTTGAGTCATTCCATAGCGCATTCGTTGCGCCATTTATCAAAACTGCAATGTTAATGCCTATGTATATTAATATTATTGAGCTTAATGTGGTTTTCTTCTCAACCTTCAAATATAGGCTTCCCATTGCTATAAGCGTGCTGATAGTGTTGCCGCCGGTAAAAGAAAACAAATACCAGTTTTCTGGGTTGTCAGGATAGAGCCACAGAGGGGCTATAATCATACAAATGATTATCCCCCACATTATTTTTAGATCGGTACTCATTGAACCACCGCCGAAGCCGAAGCATAATAATCAACGCCACCGTCTGAAGTTCTATGAGGGATTGTGTCCGGCTGTTGAGGCTGATAGCTATCTATTACCATAGAGCTTTGAATTGACGGCTTAGGTGGTGGTGGTGGCGGTGGTGCGGGTGGTGGTGGTGGGTTTCCGTCTATTGGACCGCCAAAATTAATATTCATACGATTCTCCTTTATGGAATTATTATTACACCCAAAATTGTATTGATAGTGCTTAGTAAGCAATAGGTATAATACTAACTATTTTTTATTTTGCATACTACTAACTTTTTATAGCCCGCCACCTCGCCAAGGCGTCTGTGTCGGCATAGTCCATTTTAGCGCCTCGTTTAGCTTACTTATTGCAACTAGGCGCCTATGGTCGTATTTAATGTCCTGTAATAGTTCTAGGTTTACTATTGAGTTTTTTATTAACTTTTCGGTTCTATCAATAATTAATTGTGACATTCTTAATTGCTCCCTTAATTATTAGTTTAATTATGTGCTTAGCTTCTGACTCTGAATATCCGTTAGCAAGAAAACTTGAAAGCGCTTCATTGTTAACCTGCCTTTTGTTTTCTGTGTCTGCCTGCCGTAAAGCATCCTTCTTGCCCTTTTCGATCTCTTCGCTGTATATTCTGTCTCGCTCCTTTTTTATTGCTTGCTGCTTCTCTTGCTCAGCAGTAATAGCTGCATCCTTCTTTGCTTCTGCAACTAAGTGTTGCTCTCTAAGCAATTGAGCTTGTTCTTGTTCAACCCTTTTCAGTCGCTCAACCTCTTCCTCTTTCGCATTAGCCGCACAAACTTTTTCAATGTGGTTTATTAATCTTCTGTTGTATCTCTCACGCTTATCAGTAGCCAGCTTTTGGAATTCTTGCCAAGTTCGATCTATAGCAATGCCTTGAAGTTGTATCAAGTTGGCGTTTAATTGATCAATACCAAGCGGCTTTGTCTCGTTCTCGTCAATTGTTCTAGCTAAATATTCAAACATTGATAGCCTATCGTCTAAGTCTTGAATTCTCTGTTTCTCAGCATCCTCAAACTCTGTCAGCGGCTTTCTAAATTCATTCTTAATGCTATCAACTTCGTTAACAAACTTCCTTAGCTCAGCGTCAACAATTTTTGGCAGCTCCTTTAGAGTCTTATTGTATGCGCGGCCTCGGTTCTCAATTGCCTTTTTACTCTTGGCTATTTGGTTAGCAACTGCCTTGATTCTCTTACGCCCTTCGGTTGTAGTTGCGTCAGGAACCTCTGTAATGCTTTCTCGAATCTTCTCAATAAATTGATCTAGCCCACCCGTAGTAAACATTTGTGGGTATTGTTGCTCATCTATGTCAAATTCAACTAGTTCAGTGCTCATTAACTAATCCCTACCTGTTTAATATTAAATCTATTTTGTTTGCTATCCACTGACTTCTTTTTTCCTGAATACCGTTTTGTTTTATGATGATTGTTTGAAAGGCCATTATTGAGCTGTAACAACCATAGTCAATATACTCAAAGTAAAAACAGTATGCTGCTAACACTACAAAACCTACAATAAACATAATTAATCCTTAGTACATAATCCGATATATGGAGTTAAATCAATAGGGGGGCGGTCTTCAATGACAATCATTCCCACATCTCCCCACAGTTTAAGAACTTCAGTGTGCCATAACTTGCAATCTTGCTTTAGTACTGAATCCCAAAGCGCTTTTAACATATTGTCAGTGTCTGGCGTTTGGTGGTGTGGAGTCCCCCTCCTTTCTGTCTTTTTCTTTTTTGACCACGACTTGGGCATGGGCATAATAAAGACAACCCGTTGACCACTCTCAGCAAGCTTAACTGCTAGCTCCTTTAGTTTGTCTGAATAATCCCAATAAGGTTTATACTTTGCAAACTTTGCAGTCTTCCACGTCATGCGCGGCTTTGGCTTGGGGTCGATCTTTATTATTTGAGCTTCCATGCTTAGTCCTTGCCTCTAAAAAGGCACGTCATCATCAAAGTCATCAACTTGAGGTACTGGCTGCTGAGGATATTGCTGCTGCTGTTGTTGCGGGTACTGCTGCTGCTGGAACACTTGACCTTGTTGCTGTTGCTGTTGTGGTCGTTGTTGCTGCTGCTGTTGCTGTTGACCGCCTTGGTTATCACCTTTACTGTCTAGCATTTGCATTACGCTAGCTTTAATATCTGTTGAATACCGCTTAATACCGTCCTTTTCCCATGATGATGTCTGAAGGCTTCCTTCTAAATATATCTTAGAACCTCTTTTCACATATTGCCCTACAATCTCAGCTAATCGACCGTAAAACACAACTCTATGCCACTCTGTTTTTTCTTGCTGCTGACCCGTGTTTTTATCCTTCCATGATTCACTGGTTGCAACGGTAATATTAGCTACCGCTCCACCATTTGGCATGTATTTAAGTTCTGGATCACTGCCACAATTGCCCACAATAATTACTTTATTAACGCCTCTAGCCATTTTTAACATCCTCGATCATGTGATTAATAATTGTTGTCATCTCTTTTCTTACTGATTGAAAGAAAACCGCTCCACAGTATACAAAGCTTTTACCCTCTCCAAACATGGATTTTTTAAGCTTATCCTCGTTTGCTGCAAGCTCCACTCCTTCGATAACGCTATCCCAGTTAATGCCGTCTTTGCAGTCCTCTTCCCATAACATATGCAATATAGTGTCATCGTGTAGCACAATGTCAGGAACACTGTTTTCTATTAACGTCTTAATATGTCCATATGTCTTTGGGTAAGTGCTGCTGGGATATGTCATCGTTTTCTCTCCTTAGTTTCAGTAAGATTAAATTATATTTAATGCTGTGTCAACTTAATTAGTATCTATATTATATTTGCTTTAATCCTAACTATAGATTAAGCTTAATTTAACTTAACTAAGTTACATTAAATCTAACAGGAGTAATAAAATGGCTTTGCCGATACTTGTATCAAGGGAACTACATTCGCGGATTGTTGAGCATAAAAAGAAGCTTAATGATAGTAATTTAGGCTTAAGAGTTACCATCAATGACCTTTGCAGCAACTGGGTTATAAAGGGTATAAAAAAGAACCGCTTTAAGTTGAATTTAGTTGTAAAGGTCGAAGAGCAGGCGACTAAAAAAGAAACTTACGGGACTATTATAATTAATGAGAGTGCAGCTGAAATGCTCATGCCTGCTGTTGAGAAGGCGCGTAAGAAGCTAAAAGTTAAACGCTTATCAATATGCGATTATGTTAGCGTTATGATTCGACTTGGATTGAGTGAAGGCACAACATTAAAAACTAAAGTATTAGCATAAGGGGAGTGATATGAAAGCGGTATTTGAGGGCGGTCAAGCGTTTAATGAGGGCTTTTGTAGGGATGCATGTCCGTATTCTAGCGGTATGGATAGAGTTAACTGGCTGAGTGGTTGGGACTATCGAGCTGAGCAAGATAGGGAGGCTATATGAATAAGTCAGAGACAATTACTGAATTAGCGAAAGCAATGTGTAAAGCCCAGGCTCAAATGGGTGGAGCTGTGAAGGATTCAAACAACCCGTTTTTTAAAAGCAAGTATGCAGATTTAGGCGCAGTAATCAAAGTAGTTAAAGAGCCGTTTGCTAATAACGGCTTAAGTTATGTTCAGTTTCCTATCGAATCTAATGGACGCATAGGAATTGAGACAATGCTAATGCATGAGTCAGGAGAATGGATATCTAATGAATTTACAGTTCAATTGACTAAGCAAGATGCACAGGGGGCCGGTAGCGCTATTTCTTATTGTAGACGTTATGGCTTGCAGTCGATGGCAGGAATCCCAACTGCCGACGATGACGGCAACGCTGCGCAGTATATAGCTCCTAAGATGATTAGCGAAAAGCAAGCGGATGCTATAACGGATCTGTGCATTCAAAAAGGAACTAAAGTATCTGACATATTAATTGCTTATAATGTTGATTATTTGTGTGAAATACCGTTCGATAAATTTAATAAAATATTTAAACGCTTAAATGATAAAGCAGATGTAACTACTAACGCATAATGGAGATGGCTTCTATGGCTGTATTAGATTTGATTGATTTAAAACAGGATATGCAATTCATACTTGATTCCGTTAAGAATATGGAGTCAACAAGTAATAGTGGCGACTTATTACTGACTGAAGTTTATCAGCGTGTAGAAGCCATAAACGACAAATTAAATGAAATGGGAATAGGTGACGAGTAATGAGAGCTAATAAAATTGTGGGTTTATATTGTGCTGTATCAATGTTGTTGCTTGTTCATTGCGCCTATTTAGTTGTTTTTACTAACTCGCTAGTTGAGGGCTTTTTAGTTTTGGAGCTGGTTTGTGCAGTAGGTTTTCAATGCTTAGCCCTGTATGTGTGGGGATTTAAGAAATGATATTAACTAAGCAAGAGAGCAAGATTATGATGTCGTTCGATCCAGTAATGTTAACTGCTTATTTAAATATAAATACTGAAGTTAATGCAATCGGTGGGCTTATAAGTAAAGGGTTGATTGTCTGTGGAGAGCCGTTAGATGGTAATCAGTCCTTTGCTAGTTTTTATTTAACTGGCGAAGGTATTATGTATTTTGATGGAAGAATTCCGTATAAAATAGAGGGAGAGGGTAATGAGCAAACTAAATGAAATTATAGACCTGGATAATGATTTAGTTCGATTAAACAAAAAAGAAAAGAAGTTATTTAAACAATTTAAAATTGGTAATGTTGCAATAATAAATGATTTGGACGCGCAAGAATTAGGAACGTTAAATAATAAAGGTCTTATCGTTCGGTTTCTTCCCGACAATGAAAACCTATACACACTAACAAGTGCAGGTACGTTGCAAAAAGAAATGATGCTGGGTAAACGAAGAATGTTAAATGGTCTTGATAGTATTGATTCGAACGAGCACGAACACATAAAAGAGTTATCGTTTAATTCCGAGGGAATTCCAAGACGTATGACTGATATCGTAGACACTATTAATGAGTTAGTAAGACGAGAGAATTCAAGGACTGGAAATGAATGATCTAAGACAATATCCAAGGCAAGGAAGAATAATCTCAGGCGGCTTAGGTGATCCAAGACAATCATCATTAGGAGAGTTATGCATTAATCGAGGCCAGCCTTTCGGTAACTATAGGGGAATGTTTGGCGGCTTAGGTGTTCAAGGTTGTGGTCAGCAAGCATTACAATCTAATATGCAGAATCAAGCAATGCAGGCCCAGGATAATCTTCAGGATCATTTACTTGGTGCGAGAATTTCAGGGTTGCTTGGTGTTCCTTATACTCCGAAGCCTGAACTGCCCAAAGATTACAATGATATGGATTATAAGCAATTCAATACATTGTATGGTTATGATCATGAATTCTTTGTAAAGATCGCAATAAAATGTCATATAGCTAATCTGAATATGAAGGTATCCGATTACATGCGACAGAACCACCCAATGACTCATGAGCCTAAGCATGTAGATAATGCTGAATATATTGTGAGTAAGATACAGCTTAAGAATGAGTACATACCTGTTAAATATGATAAGTATAGATCCTTCTTTGGGCTAGATATCAGCTACAGACTATGCATGTTAATCATAAAATGGAGTAATAAATAATGAAAAAGTTTCTGTTAGAAATTAGTGAAGAGGTGGCGAAAGGCCTTATAGATTGCATAGATGTTGCTGAATGTGAGTATCAAGCTACTGATAAAGACCATGAGTTTAAGAGAAAGCTGATTGAAGCTTTTGATATAGAATATGATTTTGATGATTGACAAATAAAAACTTTATGTTACTATCCAGCCTATGCGGAATAGGAAACTTTTCCGACAAGAAGGTTCCTAGGCTACCTATAGCCGACCAGTCCACCTTCTTTCCGCTTATCGATTTAAAGGTGAATGGTCAAAAATAGGCGATAAAAAAGAGATTGGATATTGAACAAAACAAAATAGATATATCCTAAAAGTTTATGCCCTTTCTTGTAGTGTGACGGGTCAACAACGGCAACACTTTAAAATTGCGTGTACGAATTAGGGCTATCTTTGGATGATTACCGCTTAAGACGGCGGCAAAACAGCAGAATGGTAAGACAAATCAAGGCTTGAAACATGCCTGCACTATGCCCCTTTAATCCGTGCTTAAATGTTTAGCTGATAATCATATTGTTTAAAGTAAAAGTATTACCCCCGAGAATGGTTAACCTTACCCCCCGTCTATATGATTTCTATTATATAAAATTAATAAGGTTATTATATGGCTAGGAAAAAGAATAAATATAAACCTACTCAAGAAGAGAGTTTATTGATTGAATTGAAGAATATTATTGTCAAGAAATCATCATCCAATGATCAAAAGGAAAAAGCTCAATCATTGGTTAGATGGTATATTGCAAACCATTTTTTTACTCCTTCACAAATAAGGCTAGGTAAAGCGTTAACAGTAAAAGTATAGTAAATATACTACATAACAATAAATACACTGTGATAATATAATTGCCTACAGTCTAATAACTAAGACATTTTTAAATATGGGCAATGCCTGTAAACTTATCCCAGTGTGAACCAAACAAAACCCGCCTTAAACCAGCGGGTTTTTTATTGTCTAAATGTCTTGTAATGTTGGGAGATTAATACCAAGCTCACTAGCTGCGTGAATTTGTATTTTATCTAAATAATCAGTAAACGTCTTTGTATTACAATCCCTGGTACTTCCTGCAATTGTTCTACCCATCACCTCCTTTCTGATTAAAAACATATCTTTGTATATTTCGTGTACATCCTCCCTATGATAGCCCAGCTCATTCCCTATAACGTCCAGCCATCTCCAGTACAGCTTGTTTTGACTAAGTGACCTCTTAGTACTAACTTTCTTTATTTCGACCGTGTACCCGTTCTCAAGCCCCTGTATTGCATCAATCGCTTTGCCTCGGTCAATGCAGTTGAAAATATATAGTTTCATTGTTTAATCACCAGTCATAATCATTAATATCACCACAGCGTACAGCGGCTCGCTTCTTTTCTGTCATGACAGGTGCGTATCCTGCCTGCTGTTGCATAGGTTTGTGGTCAGGAACTAACCATTCGTCTTGAAAGTGCAGGTTAGGGCCAAGGAATGAGCTTAGTTGTTTGACGTATGGGCCGCCTGTGGAGCCTGTAGCGTCGCAATATGCGTTATAAGCAATTAAGCCATTAACTATATCAAGTCTGCAATGATTATCCTTTAGACGAGCTGTGAGAGCCTTTCTAGCCTGTTGTTTGTTGTTTCCACCGGATCTGGTTGGTTTACAAAGCCACAACCCTTCGAAGTAGTCATCAAAGCTCATGCTGTCTAAATTGTCTTTTGTTAGTTCATCACTTCGCTCTGTTTGATCGGTGGGGGAAATGGGAATAATTACAGATATTTCATTTTTTATATTATTTTTTATATTTATATCTGTGTTTGTATCTGTGTTTATATCTGGTATAGGTGGGACAGTTTTGTCTAATGCATTGGACGGTTTTGTCCTTTGCATTGGACAGTTTTGACTAATGGCCTGATTCGCGGCATTCTGGGTAAGGGATTGCTCACATTCGACTACTTCGTGGGCAATTGCGTACTCAGGCATAGAATACCAGCGTGTCCGGTCATAGCCAGCTTTATTGTAATTAGCGACCATTAAATGCTCGTCTTTTACCATCTCTGTTAGCAGTCTTTGAATCTTTTTTTCGCTAAAATAAGGGAACAGTTTTTTGAATGCTGATGCACTGTTAAACGTCCACACATAACCGTCATGTATATTCTTTTTGTTGGCCAAATTATGGTCAAGCCAATGTCTGATATTATGTAAAACAATTGCTTTATATACGCCCTTGTCTTTTGCTTCATTCACACAAAAGCTGTGGAATTTACTCATAATTCCACCTCCAGTTTTGTGTAGTTCGTACATGTTTGAATTCTGGCATTGTGTACCAATTTTCAAGCTCCCAAAGCTCTATCTGATAATTGCCAACAATTAATAATTCGTCGTCAACTAGCTCTCCAACTGTGTTTCTTAGTTCCTCAAGTGACATATACTTAAATGATCTGTGTAGGTGCTTTTCTTGAATGGGGTGCCAGTAATATCCATCTGCAAAAAACATCTGGCCCCGCTTACTTGCATCTAACCACGCCCTAAACTGACACAGTATTGCCGACTTATTGATTCCTAGCAGCTTTGCTTCGCTAGGCTTTACACGTCCAACCATCTCCATAATAAATTCCTTTTAACATAAACGTTGTGTGTATATTTATACTTGGATGTATTTATTTTTTTATAAGTTGTTCTGGTTTTCTTATGTATTGCATTTAGATTAAATCGTTGTTAATCTAGGTTTATCGTAGCATAACGATATCATAACGGAATGTAGGAGATTGGCTATGGAATTGTTAAAAGTTGAAAAAAAATTAATAAAAATTATAAAAAGCTGTTCTACTAATAATCATATAGATTGCGCAAGGGTTTGTGTTGATAACGCAAAAAGAGGTAATTATCTTACAAAAGAGATGGAGCATAGAGTTGAGGTTAATTTTCATCATAGAAAAATTAAAATAATGGGGGAGTGTTATGCATTTTAAAAGCGAGGACTTGGCAGATATGTCTTTAGTTGATTTGGGGGCACTGTTACACGAATTAAAAAACGGAGTAATTAAAAGCGGCTCTGTTGTTGTTGAGCACGCTATAGACAAGCGCATAAGAGAGCTTCAATCTGAAAGTAACTTAGACGCTCAAACGAATATTGATTATTTATTTAATTCCATTAAATTAAATACAATTCCCTTGAATTAAATTTAATTTAATGCTACATTTTAAATATAGTCACCGAGGGGATGCATAAAGTATGACAGATTCGAGCGCATCTTTTAAGGGGCTTATTAACCTCGGTGACTATATCTATTAAAAAAAGGGGAATGGGTGATGATTGACTTTGATGAATTAAAAAAACAATTAATTATTGACGAAGGGTGCAGCTATAAAGTTTATGAGGATAGTATGGGGTATAGCACGATAGGAATAGGGCATATTGTAGTTCCTTCTGACGGCATCCCTCTTGATGCGGTTGTTACTCCTGTGTTTGTCGAAGCGCTTTACAATGAAGATATTGTTCAAGCTGAGGATGATTGTGAAGCAATATTTAATAACTGGGATTATCTTCCGAAAAGAGTTAAGCATGTTTTAATAAACATGGCATTTAATCTAGGTCGAACTAGATTGAGTAAATTTAAAAGAATGATTGCGGCAGTTCACACTTGCAATTTCAGGCGTGCGGCTATGGAAATGCTTCTATCAAAATGGTATAGACAGACAGGTAAGAGAGCGGCTAGGCTTGCTACTGAGATGTTTGCAGAAGGTGAGGCGACAGTACACGGTATTTTTGAAAACAAACTTCATTCAGTTTAGGTGAATAAAATGGATAAGCCGGAAATGCAAGCAAGGATAGAGCAGTTGGAAGCAGAGCTTAAGTGTGTAGAGGACTTAAACGCTTTACAGTTTGAAACAATCATTGATCTGAATATAGAGAACATAACTTTGAATGATAAAGTTGTTGACCTGCAAAACTCATTGTTTTTAGGAACTCAAGAACAGGTAAGCTAAAGGGATTGATTATGAAAGAATTTCCGAGGGAATTGCAGGCAGAATTAAATGGGTTGATTATGCGTGCAGGTAGTGATTATCAAGCTGAGAAGGTTTTAGGGACAATACTTTTCGGCAACTCTCCAACGAGAGAGACAATAGGACGCTATAGAAGAGGCGAGGGCAATATTACTTCCGCTGCAATGATATGTTGCATACTGAGAACTCATTATAAAGAAAAGGATGCTATGCAATGAGTGACATACAATTAGTTTATGCAGTTATGGCTGTTTGTGTTGGTGGTGTACTTTGGATAATGCTTTGTATTGCAGCTTCGTTTGATAAGTTAAGTGAAGAGTGTAATAGATTGAGCCGAGAGATAACGCGAATCAATAAGTATAATGGCGTTCAATATGAGCGACGTTATAAAATGGAGCAAGTTCTAAAAGACTTAAAGGAGGTGATTATTGAAGATGCTTAAGGCGATTGCTTTAGCTGTCGTGGTATCAGTAATAATATTGTTTTTTAAATAGTAAATTTTGTTTAACTAAAAAGGATAGAGGGACGTATGATGATTAAAACAATAGTAATGGCAGTAACAATAATAGCGGCATCACAGCTACCAAAGCAATGCGATTGGAAAAAGTTTCCAATTAAAAAGGCATCTGCTGCCGGTGTTGAAAGCGTTGAGGCGGTTGCTAAAGTTGAAGAGAAGCTTATTAAGTATAAGCATACTGAAGAAAAGGTTTAGTTTATGCGAGTCATAAAAAAACTAAGAATAGGCTGTGCAAAGCCCATTCATAGGTAAGCAGTACTTCAAATAAAACGGGCCTTAATTGGCCCTTTTCATTATTGTGATAAATATAATATAGGATAATTTGGTATGAGTACAGACAAAGAGTTTTTGCAAGAGGTTTTAGATTGCTGGGTTTTAAATAATGAGGGTGGAGCTATTAATAGACTTGAATCTATTATAGCTATTATGCCCGGTTATATTGCTGATGCCGTCGTATTAAATAAAAAAATAGAGGGCTTGGAGTGCGGAATCTCAAAGAATCTTGAGATTATAAAATTAAAGAATAGGCATATACAAGAGCTGAATAAATACATTGATTCAGGTGAGGGTGTTAATGTAATTGATCAAAACTTGATTGATTGTGAGCGCTCTATAAGTCTGCTTAAAGAAGGGATACAGTCAAGAGACAATAAAATATCAATTCTTGAAAAGAAAGTTGAGGAACTTGAAGACGAGTTGCAATTTAAACGCATAGCGCTACATGAATCAAATAGAGACTACAGAGAGTATTTTAGAGCAATAAAAAACAATATAGAAGAGCCTGAGCCGGTAGAGACTGTGCTAACTGTAGAGCGTATAAGAGACTGTTTACAAGAAAGGCTACTTGAGGAAGTGGAGCATACCGAGGATGATCACTTGATGTCTCAACTTGCCTGTAATTTACTTAAATTGAGCGATTTAGTCAAAGACTATCAGGACCACAATACATAAATAATAAGCTATCTCACTAATCAGCTTTACATTAAATGTAATTTAATCTATATTATTAATATGTGAACTGCATCACATTATTAAAAAAGGAAATATGATATGAGTAAGTTTTTTGAGCATATTTTAGTTGGTATGACTGACAATAATAGCTTGAATGGGGCTAAATATTCAGATTGGCTTGATGCATCTGACGCTCTTGAGTTTTACGGTGATTCATTTAACTTTGAGAATGATCCGCTTGAAGAGGGCGAGGAATTCAAAGTTTATAAAGCTGTAAACATGGTTATTGCAAGCAACGGTCAAAGCATTAACGAAGCAAGAGAGATGTTTAAATAACTTATTAAACAAGGGAGTTTAAAATGATTGATTTGTTAATAGAAGTACAAATACATCTTGTTGCAACATTGTCAGTAATGGGATACGTACTTTGCTGCATACAAGAGAAAGTTGAGAAGATAAACAAAATAAAAGAAACAAAATAAAAGAAAACACACACAACGTAAAACAAAATAAAGGAAATACAAATGGATATTGAAATGGATTTAGTAGCAACAACGGAAGATACAAAAAAAAATCTAACTGGCGGGGTTAAGCCTTGTGTAACTCATGACAACTGGTTTAAAGCTGTAGAGCATACACCTGTTGTTGGTGAATATGTATGGGTATATAGCAAAGAATACGGCTTGCTAGCAGCAATACAATGGAGGCAAGAGGATGAGGACACAGCAGATAAAGAGGGCGTGCTGTGGCATCCTGTAGATGCTCCTAAGCTTCCTGAATTTGACGAGTTTTACAGCAAATAATATGAATCAAGCTAAAGAAAAAAAATGGTTAGGTATGGTCACTGAGTACGGTTGTGTTGTAACTGGGCGAAGTGACCTGCAGCGCCACCACGTTGTAGGTAGGTCATATAAACACAATAAGGTACATATAGGTAGAGTGTTTGTGTTACCTCTTTGTGTTGATCTACACGACGTACACAGCAACAATCCTTTGAATGTTACGCATTTCAGACACAGGTTTACTGATGAATATGGTATGCAAAGAGATCTTTTCAAAAAAATGACAGATCAAATGATTGAGGACGGTTATATACTGCCATTCGATTTGAGTTTGATTGATGTAATTATGGATACTAAATACTAATGAAAGTATTAGACTTGTTTAGCGGTATTGGCGGCTTTAGCTTAGGTCTTGAAAGGGCAGGAATGAAGACTGTAGCTTTCTGCGAATTTAATCCGAAGTGCCAAAAAGTATTATCTAAACATTGGCCGAATGTGCATATACATGATGATATTAGGGGGTTGGATGGAACACAGTACAGAGGAACAATTGATGTTGTTTGCGGGGGATTCCCTTGCCAAGACTTGTCACAAGCGGGGGGGCAGGCAGGATTTAAGGGTGAGCGATCCAGTCTATACAGGGAGATGCTTAGAGTTATTAGCGAGTGTGGACCACAGTACGCAATCTTTGAAAACGTCCCAGGTTTGCTTGCTGGAGAATCAGGGCGATGGTTTGCTAAGTTTCTCTATGACTTGGCCGAGATCGGGTATGATGCTCAATGGCACTGCATACCAGCTAGCTACGTTGGCGCACCTCACCAAAGGGACCGAGTGTGGATTATTGCCTACCCCAAGAGCATCAATGAGCTGCAAGATCACAAGAAACAGGCTGAGAGACAAAAACAGGAACCTGGAGAAAGCTTTAGCCGAGCTAGTGTATCAAGAGGGCGTGATTCTTCCGACCCCAACGGTAAGCGATGCGAGAGGATCGCCAAAATCGCGGAATGTATTAAACAACAAGTCGAATTTATGCGAGGTTCTGAGAACGAAAAAAGAAGATTCAATTTATCCGAACCCATTCTTTGTGGAGCAGATGATGGGGTTTCCGGTAGGCTGGACAGACTTAGAGGATTAGGTAACGCAGTGGTACCACAAATACCCGAGGCGATTGGTAGAGCAATAATGAATATTAAGGATTAAATATGGATAACGTGTAGGATTAACTCTAATGTAATATTAATAGCAATAAGGTATAATTAGCATGGGAAACAACGGAAAGGCAATACAAAAACAGATCATAAACGCACTAAGGAAAATGAACGATGAATCAGCAAGAGATAAACCTTCACAGAGCCATGATAACAGCTAAAGCAAATGGTTTTGGTTTTAGTTATGTATGGGACATATTTATGCGTAAGATTACAACGCCGCAAAATATTGAGAAGTTAGAAGCGGAGCTAGATGCTGCACAGGCGGTAATAGATAACGCTTAAAGGGTAAGGGGCTAGGGGAAATGAATAAGAAATATATTATAGACGGTTTGGCTGAAATACAGTTAAAGCTTAAAGAGAAAAACACAGATATGGAATACAAGCATGGTTTCATTGATTGCAAGATAGCTTGCATGCTGTCTTATCTTAGTGAATGTGATGGATACAATCCAGAAACAAGACCTATATCTACAGATGAACTATACAGAACTAGTGAATATTCCGCTGGTGTAAATGCTGAAAATAAAGAACCTGAAACATCTATTCCGCATCTATTGTTTAAATGGGAGAAGGAAGAACTAGATTTCAGATGCGGAGAAGAGCTAACACTACTAAGGGAAGTTGCTAAAAATGTGGACGTGTATTTTGATACGCCCGAACTTAATAATAATTACCCTAATCTGTTCGATGCATTGTATGAGTTAGATGAATTCAAGAAGGAGCAAAGTAATGAGTGATACTATAAATATTGAGCTTTCAGAGATGAGTAAAAAATTAGTAACGGGCTTTCCGGTAGACAGCGACAGGGCTTTAAAGCTTGGAGAAGCAGTGAACCTTAATGTATTTAGAGATCAAATTGTGGTGGTCTTGAAAAAGTCACATAAGCACGCAGGCGGTGATTTAAGCGTTGGAACGTCAGAGATTCTTGATGATTTAATGAATGTTTTGTGTAACTTGATTGGGGATAAGGAGTTTTGTGAGTTCTTGGGTGTTGATAATGAGTAAGTTAATACAGTGTCTAACAAAGATAAAGGATATGAGTAATGACAAAGCCAAAGACTGATAATAATACGGAGATGTTTAAAGGGTATGAGCTATCAGTCCACAAAGATCGTGAAATGATCACAGTAAGAGCGCCAGACAGCAGTAAATTACTGTACTTTATTTATGAGGGTGATGGAAAATTCCAGATATCAAGTAATATGGATGCCGGTGTTGTTTTTGGAATAAATCTAATAGATATGGCTGGAATGCTTGAGTACGTTAGTACTATGGCTGCACACTTATTTGATGGAGACACAGATAAATATGGTAACTGTGTTAGATGTAAAGAAGAAAAAGCAACTAACGAAGAATACTGCTACGAATGTCACAGGATAGTAGAGGCATATTGCACAGGACTAAGCCCAAGATGGGGAGGAATTGACGATGACTAAACCAAAAACCAAGGGTAAGGACTTAATAGGAGATGTTGAGAAAGCTATTAAGGAGATGACATGTGAGCTTACGCAAGAGCAAAAGGATTGCTGTGCAAGGCTTACCGAAAGGGAGCTTAAGTTTGCTAATTTGGTGCTAACAATACCCCTTCACGGGAAGACTAAACCCGAATGTTATTTAGAGGCTGGTTATAATGCTAAGACTGGAAATTCTGCATCTGTAATGGCATCGACCTTGCTAAAAAAGACTCAAGTGTGGGAATATATGGACAGTATTAAGTGTGGAGACACCAAGACTACCATCTTAAGCCTCAGATACCTAGACTCAGAGATAAAAGATATAGTTGATAGCAATGTGGTGCTTGCCACATGTAAGCGCTTAGAGGACATCCCAGAGCATGTGAGAGGATCTATTCAATCCGTCAAATTAGATAAAGATGGTAACATTACAGATCTTCGGATGTATAACCGTGTGGACGCAATGAAGTTAGCCATGCAAAGGCAGGGTGCATTAACTGACAAAAAAGAGATTACAGGGGCTAATGGTGGGCCTATTCAGGTTACTAATCTAAGTGATGCGGAATTAGACGCAAAGCTTGCTGCATTAAGTGTTGCCGATGAATCATAGTCATCTGACGCGAAAGCAGAAAGAGGAACTTGTATTACTTCTTATTGAGAAGGCTAGGCGCGATAAAAATAAGATTGCTCTTAAGGTCTATAAGTCTTTGTATGGTTGGCAGCTTGACTTCATTAATAAAACGTCAGACTTTTACGAAGTGTGCTTGTGTGCTGCTAATCAGATCGGTAAAACATATAGCGGTACTTATATAGACGCCACTCACCTTACTGGTGACTATCCCGACGGATGGGGCGGGCATAGGTTTAACTTTGCTCCGCTGTGTTGGGGGTTGGGTTATTCAATGGAGAAAACCCGCGACTTACTGCAAACGGCTATTTTTGGCAAATATGTTAGCGGAGAGTTTGAGGGCGGCTTAGTTCCTAAAGATCGCATACTGTCGTGGGAAAGCGCCACGGGTACGCCCAACGCAATGAGGACGGTAAGGGTTAGACATTCATCTGGTGAAGTATCAAGTATTCAGTTCTGGTCATACAGTCAAGGTCAACACGCAATTATGGGTGATGTTGTCGATTGGTATCATATTGATGAAGAGCCACGGGACCAGGCAATAAGGCCGCAAGTTCTTACAAGAACCATTAACGGTGATAAAGGTGCGGGCGGTCGTGGTATATATACATTCACACCAGAAAACGGACGTACTGAATTAGTCGTACAGTTCATGGACAACCCAAGTCCAGATCAATACTTCATTCAGAAGGGTTGGGCAGATGCGCCGCACATGACGCAAGAAAAGCAGGACCGTATGCTTGAACAGTATCCCGCACACCAAAGGGGTATGAGAACCAAAGGTATACCGATGCTTGGTCACGGTCGTATCTATGATCTGTCTGAAGAGTTTATAGTCTGTGATATGCCGGACATACAGGGCCACTGGTTTGTTATTGATGGTATGGACTTTGGTTATGATCATCCGCAGGCACACATTCAGTTAGTAGAAGACCGTGATGCTGGCATGATCTATATTACACACGCATGGAAGCAGCGACTAACAAGCGCCAATGATGCATATGGGGCCACTAATGTGTGGTCTAAAGGTGTTCCCACTGCATGGCCGCATGATGGGCTGATGCATGAGAAGGGGCGTGACGCTTCAATGCAGCAAAAGGATCATTATGAAAATGCTGGCTTCACTTTATTGCATGAGCACGCAACATGGGAAGCGGGCGGAAACAGTGTTGAGTCTGGATTGTTTGAAATAAATGATCTAATGATTAAAGGCAAACTTAAAATATGCAGGGGTTTAAGACAGCTTCTCGATGAAATATTACAGTACCATCGGAAAGATAACGGGAAGATAGCAAAAGTTAACGATGATTTGTTGGATGCTGTAAGATACGCTTATATGATGCGCAGGTTCGCTAAACGTGTTGGCGATATTGGCGCGAAGAAAAAGAAGATAAAATTTAGCGGATGGAGCGGATAAAATGACGGACTTTACTAATCACAAAGATGTTACAACTATATTGACTGAATCTCAGGATTCCGACAGCGATAATCGGGACGCTGCAAGGAAGGCCCAGTTGTTCTTGCACAAAAAAGACGGTCAGTGGGAACCTAGTGTTGTTAGCTCTAATAGCGGCAGACCTAAGTACACGTTTGACCTAACTAGTCCGGTTGTTGATCAGGTGAGCGGTGAGATGGAGCAGGCTGACTTTGATATCACTATCAAGCCTGCCGGTGGTGACACTACTAAAGATGACGCTATGTTGTTAGATGGCCTAGTTCGCAATATTGAAAACATATCTAGTGCAAAAGAAATATTCAATGAAGCTGGGCGAAATATGGTTACGTGTGGAATTAGTGGCTGGCAAATTAAGCAGGAATATGTTGATGATGATAGCTTTGATCAAGACTTGGTTATTAAGCGCATAGCTAACTTTGTTGATAGTGTGTGGTTTGGTCCTTACAAAGAGCCAGACGGATCTGACGCTAAATGGTGCGTTGTTCTGGAGGCGATAGATAGGCGCACTTATGATGATAAGTATCCCAAAGGAAAAGGGCAGTCAGTCAGTGAGGCTAGACTAAGCGAGTCTTACTGTAAAAAGGGCGATCAAATAATAATTGGTAACATTTATTATATTGAAGAGAGGATGCGTACATTGCTGCTTATGTCGGACGGGCAAGTGCTTGAGGAAGAAAAAGCATTACCTGTTCTTGACGAGTTAGCGCAAGCTGGGATCACTGTGAAGCAAACAAGAAAGCGAGCAAAGAACATTGTTAAGTCTAGATTGTTTGACGGTGGCGGATGGCTAAACGAAGACCAAGAAACAGTATTTAATCAAATACCTGTTATTCCGACTATTGGCAACTTCAATATTATGGAAAACAAAGTTATATACAGCGGTGTTGTTGAGAAGCTAATGGATGCTCAGAGAGTATTTAATTATGCGAAGAGTCGAGAGATTGAGGAAGGAGCCTTAGCGCCAAGGGCTAAGTACTGGATGACAGCAGAACAAGCGGAAGGCCATGAGGAAGAGTTAGGAACATTAAACACTAATGCGCATCCAGTGCAGTTTTATAACTCAGATTCTCGCGCCCCAGTACCGCAACAACAAGGCGGCGCGGTTATCAATCAAGGACTAAAGGTTGTTAGTGATGATATGCGGCAGATCGTAAGCCAATCTGCAGGGCTGTTTGCGGCAAATATGGGCGATAATCCGAATGCTCAATCGGGAATAGCTATAAGGCAGCTACAACAGAAGGGTGATACTGGAACAATTAAATACTTTAAGGCTCAAGAACGTGCTATCTCGAGGACTGCACGAATACTTGTTGATGCTATCCCTGTTGTTTATAGCTCAGAACGTCAAGCTAGAATATTAAAAGAGGACGGGACATTTAGCCTTAAGACTTTAAACCAACCAGTATTTGATCAGCAAACACAAAGACTTATTACTGTTAATGATATGAGCAAAGGCAAGTATGATGTTGCTTGCTCCAGCGGTCCGTCTTTCCAGAACAGACAGCAGGAGACTGTGGCGGCAATCACAGAGATAGCAGCAATTGATCCAAGCGTAGTCGAGATAGGAAGCGATATATTATTAAGCAGTATCCCGACTCCTGGCATGAACCTACTTGCTGAACGAAAGAGACAGCAGTTATTACAGTCAGGGGCAATACCGCAAGACCAGCTTACTGAAGAGGAACAGCAGCAGATAGCATTAGCTCAACAGCAGGCAGAGCAAAACCCTCAACAAGACCCAAACATGTTAATAGCTCAGGCTGAAATGCAGAAAGCAGAGGCAGATATAAACGCTGTTAATGTCAAAGCGCAAATTGCAAAAAGTCAAGAACAGAGAGCGAACTTTGAGGCTGAAAACAAAGCTGAAAACGACAAAATTAAGCTTCAATTAGAGCAGGCTAAGATTGATCAAGGTCAGCAGCAAGTAGATCTCAAACAAATGATGGCGTTATTCTCTCAGCAAATGGAGCAGAATACAGCGCTTCTCGAAGAGCAAAAACTTATAGCCGAAACCTTAAAAACAACACGCGAAGCTATGGGCGTTGATGCTATTACTGGTCCAGATAGTACAAGTGCATACATCAAGCAAGCGACACAATTGGACAGTGTTTCAGATGAATTATTGATCGAATAAAGTAATGCTAAGTAGGCTTGAATCAAATTTAGCAGGATGGTATAAGTAATATCATGTTGTACAGTACGTGACTGATTTCACGGCTCCTTTTTTAAAAGGCTATATTATGAGTAATGAAGAGCTGCAAACTGGATTAGCTCCAGAACCCACAAATGTGGACGCTGTGTCAGATACAGCTATGGGTGAGAACCAAGAACAAAACATTGGCGCTGTTAACAATGATGTTGCTCAAACGCAAAGTAATGACCCGCAGGGTTTTACTAAGCGAATGAATAAGAAGCATCATGAGTTAATGGAAGAGCGAAGGGAAAAGGAAGCATTGCAAGCTCAGCTTAGTGAGATGCAAAGTCAAATTCCTACAGCTCAAAGACCAGATGTTCCTGATATGCCGGACGTTTACGATGATAACTTTGACGAACAGGTCAGGTTGCGAGATAAGGCTATTCAGGATGCAGCAATGTTTGATGCTCAACAGCGTTTAGTTGATGAACAGAGAGCGCGGCAGGATCTGGAGTTGCAAGAAGAACAGCAGAGGGCGCACTTGAAAATCGTTCAAGATTATTCATCAAGAGCGGCAAAGCAAAACATTAGCAAGCAAGAGCTGGAAGTAGCTGGGCAAACAGTTATGGCTTACGGTATTGGTGATGAATTAACGGGGTTCATTTTAAATGATGAACACGGTCCATTAATCACTAAGTATCTGGCTCAGAATCCTGAAGAGATTGAATCTATGCGTGGCATGGGTACGATGAATGCAGCGATTCACATTGCAAATAATGTTAAGCCTAAAGCGGTTTCTAACTTAACAAATAACGTCCCTAGTCCGGCAGATACGCTAGGCGGTGGCGGTGCTCCAAAAAGAGAGCGCGGTCCAACTGGGGCTACATATACATAAAATGGAGCTAAATAATCATGGCTAATAATACAGCAAGTAACATCACACAACCATTAGCGCGGGTTTTTCTTGAGAAGTTCGAGAATAAGCGGGTTTTATCTAAAAATGTTGACACTCAAATGGCAGAAGGCAAGTTTAATGCCTCTACTGGTTCAAGTGTTAGTGTAAAGCGTCCTACTGATTACACTTCGTACCGGAATGCCACAGGTGATTTAACCTCGTCTACTGCTAGCGATATCATTACCGGTAAAGCAACAGCTACAGTGCAAGACTATTTCACAGTTCACGTTGATTACGCTGAGGCAATCGAAGCTTTAGAGCTAGATCAATTGGACCAATTGCTAGAACCTATGGCGGCTCGAATCGTTACCGATTTAGAGAAGGATTACGCTGGGTTTATGATGAAAAACTCAGGTCTGTTAGCTGGTACTGTTGGTACTGCTGCTGATACGTGGGATGATATTGCAGAAGCTGGCGCGATTATGCAGGCATCTGGTGTACCTATGGACGGTGATTGGAATTATGCAGTTAACCCACATACACAGCGTAAACTTGCGAGCACTAATGTGAGCTTAGGTGCTGGTGGTGCTGCTGGTGACAGAGTTAGGACTTCTCTTGATAAAGCTATCATTCAAGAGGACTTTGCAGGAATGCGAGTTCTTACTGCTGCATCACTAGGTCGTTACACTACAGGTACTGGCGGCGATAGAGCGGGAACTATTGTTACTGCTAATCCAGATGTAACTTATGTCGCTGCTAAAGATAGTATGACTCAGTCAATCCAAGTTACTGGCTTCCAAGCTAACTTAGTTGTTGCTGCTGGTGAGACTTTAACAATTGCAGGCCGTAATCGTCTTAACTTGTCTACCCGTCAGACTATCCTTGATGAAGCAGGTGCTGTAGTAGTGTTCTCAGGAACGGTTACGGAGTCCGTCACGTTGAATGCCTCAGGTGCTGGGACTTTGGTTATTACTGGTCCTGCTGTGTATGAGGCTGGCGGTGCTTATAACACTGTAGATAGCGCTCCTATCATTGGAGATGTTGTTACTTTGGGTGGTGCAGCTAGCACTATCATCCAGCCTAACATGTTCTGGCACAAACAAGCATTTACAATTGCTAGTGTTCCAATGCATAAGCTTAACTCGACTGATACGCTTGCGAAGACTGCTGATAACTTGCAGATTCGAGTATCTAAAGGTAGTGACTTTACTAAGAACACTCAGCAAATTCGTTTCGATTTACGTCCAGCGTATGGCGTATTGAATCCGTTCTTTGCTGGTCAAGGTTTTGGCGCTCCATAGTAGTATTTCCCTTTCGCCTCATTACTTTATGCAGTAGTAATGGGGCGACCCCCCTTTCAAACAAGCAGGATTAATTATGATCAAATGGATTAAGACAAACGGCGCAGAGATTGAGACGAATGACAGCAAGGCATCTATTGAGATGGCTTTAAAGTTGGGCTGGAAAGAAAAAGGCGCAGAAGAATCTAAGCTGGTTAAAAAAGCGGCCAACAAAAAGAAATAAGGGGTATTTACTGTGGCTACAGTTGCTCAAGTTGCTAAGGCGTCATTACAAAGAATACTTGTTCAAAACTCTGAAGCAGATTTAGAGGCTGACGAGTATCAAGACTTCATTTTTTCAATGAATAACTACATGCTAGCTTTAGATGCTCAGGGTATTGCGCTAGGTTACACAGAGGTATCAAGTCTAGGTGATGACGTAACAGTGCCTACGGGTGCATTGCGTGGGATTATAGCTAACATGGCTATAGAAGTTGCACCGGATTATAACGGTGTAATCAGTGCAGGACTGCAGGTGGCGGCTCAAGACGGGCTTAGAGCAATGCGTAGACTAGGCCAAAGTATGCCGTCATCCCAATACCCTGATACTCTACCTGTAGGCTCAGGCAATGAAGGTTGTGACAATAGTTATGTTAGTCATTTTTACCCTGATTTAGAAGCTGAAATACTGGCAGAAACGACTGGATCAATAGGTTTAGAGGCAAGTACAACAACAGTTTAAGGAAAGGCAATGGCTAACAGGTCAAGTGATCGTAAAATAAGCGAGTTTCCAGCACTAACATCTATCCCGTCTAGCTCCATAATGAGCTTTGTATCAGGCGGGGCTAACTATAAAATAACATACGCAAACTTTACAAGCTCCCTAGGTGTTACTGGATCAATTGTGCAGTCCGGCAATATTGCGGGAACTCCAGTACTTGACGTTCAAGGCGCTGTAAATAATATTCGAACTCTTGAAAATGGTTCGGGTGTAAAAGCATCTGTTAGTGCTGAGAATGGAATCACTTTAGAGCATAACTTCACATTTGACTCAACAGGTGTACCGATATCTGTTGATCCGTCAGCATTCAATCCAACGGTAAGGAGCTTAATAGCTGGGTCAGGTATTACTGTTTCAGGAAGTGGCGACACTATACAGATTAGTTCAACAGGCATACCGGCATCCACAAAGACTGTGATTGTTAATCAATTGTCTGACTTTCCGGCAGCGTCGGGCGGCATTATAACTTTGGCGGATAGCACGGAGTACTTAGTTAGGAATGATATTAGTATAGGAACTGATGTTTTCCTTGTTGGCGATAATTGCGTTATTCGTGGCGCTGATATCCTTGTGACGACTATAACGTATACTGGCGCTGCATACATGTTCACTGGTATTGATTCTGGATTTACGATGTCGTCAATAAATCTTGATTGCTCAACTACAGGGAGCTGCTTTAATTTTAGCAATGCGGCTTCTAATAAAAGGCTAACATTCAATGATATTTCGGTTCGAGACTGCTTAACAGCCTTAAATATCAATGGATCGTCTATTGTCGATTTAGATCATTGCCTGTTTGAGTTCTCTGTAATGGGTATTAATCTTGCGGGCGCTATATCATCTTTTAATATGAAACAGACGGTTGGTATAGGGTCGGCAGGAGTGGCTGTCGATGTTTCTGGGTCCGTTCTTGGGTCTTACACCGATACTGACTCGCTGTATAATTTGTCAGGTGCAACGCTGTTTATGGTCGGTGATGTTGCAAGCGCGAACATAACCAGTTTAGCTACAGTTTTAAACACAAGGCTAATACCTGCCGGTGCTATTCTTACTGGCATCACAGAAACGGATACTAAGTGGCAATTCTTTTTTAATGATGAAATACATGATACGCGAACTGATGCGCTTTTATCAATGCAGGCCAACGCAACTAACACGGTTATAGCTATTACAGGCACTCCAGTTAAAGTCGCTGGTACTTGGGTTGTTGAGGAAGTTTCACAAATGTCAGGGAGCACTGGCGGAACCGTTACTCTTGATACAACAAAGGATTCAAAGCTTCCTATTAGCGTATCTGTTACCGTAGCAGCTATATCTGGCGGTACAAAGTTGATGGCTGCATATGTTGCTATTAACGGTGTTGTTGTTGCTAATTCTAAAAGAACGGCTTCTGCTGCATCTAGTCAGCCAGCACTTATTGCAATACCTTGGCAAGCAACATTGAATCCATCGGACACAATAGAAGTGTGGGTCGCTAATGACAGTGATACGATTGATGTCCTTGTCAGCAGTGCAGTTTTGAGGATTAACTAATATGACAGTAACAGTACTACCTATTGCTAATGGTTTTTATAAGGCTGATTCGTTGCCGATATCAGCGCAAGAGTGCGTTAACTGGTATCCGTACATTCTAGATACTCCTGCATTGAGCCAAGAGACTTTACTAGGTACATCTGGAACATCTCAGCTGGTTAGCACTGGCTCTGTTTCAGAGATTAATAGAGGTAGTTGGACTCTAGACGGCATTGCATACTTTGTTAACGGTACAACACTGTATAGATTGGTCCTTGATATTGTTGGCGGGGACTCGTTTACTGCTGTATCAATGGGAACTATAGAGGGTACTGGCCGTGTATCAATGGCTGATAATGGAACACAGCTTTGTATTCTGGTTCCTAATGGCAAAGGGTATATATTCACTGCCTCGCCCGATACTCTCACAGAAATAACTGATTTAGACTTCACTGCAAACGGTCAGCCCCAGCACGTAGTGTTTATTGATGGCTACTTTGTTTGTACGACGGACTCTAAAAAGTTTATCACGTCTGCATTAAATGACGGTCTTGCTTACAATGCTTTGGACTTTGGTACAGCAGAAGCTGATCCTGATGACATTGTTGCCCCCATCGTATTCAGGAACCAGCTTTTCATCGGGGGGTCACAAACACTTGAAGCCTTTCAAAACATAGGTGGCGCGGACTTCCCTTTTCAAAGAACAGGGTTATTTATACAGAAAGGAATATCATCTGCATTCTCTATTGTTGAATCAAATAATACATTCATGTTTATTGGAAGCGGCAAGAATGAATCACCAGCAATCTGGGCGTTAGCTGGTAACGATGTTCAAAAAGTATCGACTGTTGCTATTGAATCTATCTTGCTACGATTCACCCAAGCAGAGATACAGGCATCATTCTCTTGGTCATATGCGCAGAAAGGAGCTTACTTTGTAGGCTTTGCCCTACCTACAAGTACTCTTGTGTTTGATACAATATCGGGGCGATGGCATGAGCGTAAATCCAGAATAGCTAATGCAAGCGGTGAGATGATTGAGGTTAGGAGTCGCATAAATTCACTCGTTAGCGCTTACGGTCGTATTATTGTAGGCGATAGTCAAGACGGGAGAATTGGTTCTTTGGATGTTGATTTGTACACTGAGTACGGAGATACAATCATAAGGCGCATAGCAACACAGCCGTTCCAGAATAATATGCAGGCTCTAATGATACCGATGATTGAGCTTACAATGGAAGCAGGCGTAGGTAATGGTGATGTGGTTGATCCTAAAATCAGAATGGATATTAGCGACGATGGCGGCAAAACTTTCAAGGATGACAGAACGCGAAGTATGGGCAAGATTGGAGACTTTAAGCGTCGCACAATCTGGAGAAGGAACGGAAGATATTCACGTTTTGTCGTAATGCGCTTTACTTTGAGTGATGCAGTTAAGCCAGTTATTATACAACTAACAGCGGATATAATGGGATAATATGCCACAAAATCCAATTAAACTAGTGAGTTCTAACAGTATAGTTGATGCTGATGGAACCGCTTCTCAAGTGTTTAGAACGTGGGCAATACAAGCGTCTAACAATGTTCCTATTGTTGGAACCGGCTCACCAGAGGGTGTTGTTGAGGCTCCACAATATTCACTTTATATTGATGAATCTGTGCCGTTAACACCTGTTCAATATCGTAAAATGTTACCGCAAATTGCTAATGACCGTACACAAGGGTGGGCAATAATTTGATTAGATCAGGCACAGAGGCAGACTTTGAAAGCATTATAGATATGGCTTCCAACTTTTGGGAGAGAACAATCTATAATGAGGACTTTTGTGAAGACACAGTTCAGGGAATGCTGTCTGTTTGTCTTGATCAAGAGTTGCTTTCTGTTGTAGAGAATGACGGTGTTTTGGTTGGTTTTGCGTGCGCGTTTAAAGGCGGGCTTCTTGGTAATAGCGCTATAGCTACAGGCACTGAATTAGCGTGGTGGGTTGAGCCGGATCATAGAGGCGGCAAGAACGGGATTTCATTACTTAAACATCTTGAGGATCTAGCAGCCAAGGCAGGTATTAAATATTGGAATATGGCTTTTATGTGCTCATGTATGCCTGACATTGTAGAAGACATCTATAAGAAGATGGGATATGTAAAGAGTGAAGTAATTTATACGAAAGTATTAGGAGATTAAAATGGCAGCAGCAGCAGCAGCAGCAGTAATAGGTGGCGCATTTGCGGCGAATGCAGCAAGCAAGGACCGCAAAGCAGCACGTAAAGCGCAAGAGGCCCAGGCTGATAATAATGCGCAAAATATAGCATTCATTAAAGCTCAGGCAGCCAAGGCAGAAGCTAAAGCGGTCCCATTATTTGCTCAGGGTCAAGAAGCTAGGGAAAAGGGGACTCAGAGCGCTATTGATGTTTTTAGAAAGTCGATGTCTCAGCAGCAAGGGCAATTCACTCAAGGCAATCAGCAAGCACAAGCGGCTTTACTAGCAGGGTTGCCGCAGGTGCATAATGCTATTATGGGAATGCCTGTTGATCTATCTGGGCTATCTGGGATACCTGCCCAAAGTGGCGGCGGCGCAGCTCCTGCAGGCGGTTTAGCTGGCGACTTTATCCCTGACTCTATACCAGACTTTAATACTGGCGTTCCTCAAGTTCAAAAACAGCAGTCAGGATCAAGAGTTATCGATAATGTTTTGACTAATCAAGACTTGTTTAGAGCGGCAAGTCAGGGAAGCATCCCTAATATTTCTAAAGATGATCAAGCTTTTTTTGCTAATCACTTAAAGAACATCCAGGGAATGCAGGGTGTTAGCGCTAATGATTCATCCTTTATATCAGACCCGTCTGGCAGCATTCAAAGCATTATGAATCAAGCTCAAGGCACTGGGTTTAATCAAGAGAACAGAAACCGCTTAGCTAATTTAATAACGCAGTTCCAAGGAGGCCGTTAATGCCATTAACTGGAGTAAGACCACAGAATTTCCAAGGTGCGCAGCCACTAAACCGGCTTCCAAGTCTGGGTGGTAATCAGCTTTTGCAACAGCAGCAAAACTTCCAAGTATTGCCGCAAAATAACCAGCAAGGCAACCTAGGATTGCCCCCCACTGGATTAATTGGGGCAGAGGCGGCTTTAGGTACTGGCTTTCAGTCTGCCGCTGGCAGTCTTGCGCAAAGAAACCAGCAAGCAAGAGCCGACTTGTTCAACCAAAGTAACTTAGGCTTAGGCGCGCTGCAGCAAGGGTTGGAGCGTTCAGGCCAGTTTAGTGAGCAAGCAATTAGTGGTCTTGGCCTGAATATGCAATCTGTGCTTAAGCAGATGGGCATAGCTGGCAACACACTTACAGGTACACAGCGCGATGTATTAGGGCAATTAAGTTCTGGGCAAGAACGATTAAATCTAAATCAGAGAGGAGGTTTAAATCAATTACAACAAGGAGCTGGCGCATTACAAGGAGCTAGGCAGCAAGGCTTTGATCAGTTAGGGCAGGGTATAGGAGCCTTACAGGGTGCTCAGCAGCAAGGGTTAGGGCATTTAGGTCAAGGCATTGGTGCGCTAGATCAAACTCAGCAGCAAGCACTACAGCAGTTAGGGTTAGGTGTAACTGGATTGCAAACAGGTCAGCGGCAAGGTCTTGAGGCCATAGGGCAGGCGATAAGTGCAGGTGCTGGCGGGTTGCAAGAGTTTATCCCAGCGGGACAGCAAGCACAGCAACAGCAAGCGGCAATGTCAGGCGCTTTAGGTGCAGAAGCTCAGGCTCAGGCAATAGCAGACTTTCAAGCATCACCGGCTCAGGCATTTTTGCAAGAGCACGGCGAAAGGGCAATTACAAGGAATGCAGCGGCAACTGGCGGATTAGGTGGTGCAAGAGTATTGCAGGAGCTTCAACGGCATGGTGTAGGTTTAGCAGCTCAAGACTTCGACAATCAATTTAACAGATTGGGTGCTGTTACTGGAAGTGGTTTACAGGCAGCTGGGCAGGTTGGTCAATTAAGAGGGCAGCAAGCCGGATTGTCTAGCAACTTGATTGGAAACATGGCGCAAGCTCAAGGTCAGCTGCAGGGTCAGGGTGCAAACCTTGTAAGCAATATTGGTCAGGCTCAAGGTCAGTTAACGGGTCAAGGCGCTAATATGATTGGGCAGTTAGGGCAGGCTGAAAGTCAGTTAAGAGGGCAAGGCGCAAGCTTGGCTAGCAATCTAGGTCAAGCGGAGGGTCAGTTGCATGGGCAAGGCGCTAATTTAATGTCTCAATTAGGTCAGGCAGGTGCTCAGCTAAGTAGTCAGGGTGCTAATGTTATTGGTCAACTTGGACAAGCAAGAAGTGGAGTTGAACAGCAGCGAGCTAACTTGATAAACCAGTTTGGTTCACAGCAAGCGAACATCCAGCAGCAGCAGGGCATTACTGAATTACAAGCGGCTCAAAACCAGTTAGCAGCACAGCAGCAACTCGGGTCACAACTTGGTCAGCTTAGTTCTCAGCTAGGCGGTAGAGAGGCAGACTTAGCGCAACGTACTGGTGAGATATCAGCGGCAGGTAGGACAAGAGCTGGCGAGCAAATAGCTCAATCAATTAGCAGTACAACTAGCTCACTGGCTAGCTTGGCTCAACAACAAGGCGCGGGACTAAGTGATATCACTGGGCAAGGTGCGGGCAATATAGCACAATTGTTAGCAGGACTAGGGCAGCAAACAGGAGCAAGCCAGGAGCAGCTAGCTCAATTACTGTCTAACTTGGCCGTGGGTCAGTCAGGGCAAATAGCATCACTGCCTCAAGTTCAGTTTAACGCAGGTCCGAGCCATTTAGGTCAGTTGGGTAGTATTGCTGGCGGCATGGGTGGAATTTTAACGGCAGTCGATGACTTCCAAAGGAGTTAAATAATGACTAATGGATTAGGTGGTATAGGTTTAGCGTTATCAGGTTTTGCGGCTGGCTTATCAGGGCAAGGAGCGCAGTTTGCAGCAAGACAGCAGCAAGTAAGAGCTATTGATAACAAGAGAGTTCAGGAACAAATAAAAAAGAATAAGGCTTTAGAAGTTGAGCGGCAGAAGACTGTTTTTACAGATAGTGCAGCGGCTTTAGATCTGGCTAAGCAAGGACGTTTTGAAGATGTTGTTAGACTTGGCCAAACAAGAATGGAGGCATCAAAGGCGTTTCCAGACGCCGACTTCAAAGACACTGAAGTGCTTTTAGACTTATCAACTTTAGCAGCTCAAGGGAATAAGGAGGCAGCTGACCGGCTTATTAAGTCTCTTGAGAGTAACGTTACTTTAGGCCAAAGTATTGGTGTTCTCGAAAAGCCAAAAGAGCGTAAAACGGAACATAAGATTGTTGATGGGCAAGTGGTGTCAATTGATCCAGTAACGGGCCAGGGTACAGCGTCGCCAATACAAAATTTACAGCAAGATGCTGGAAAAGATGCCGATAGAGCATTGCGAGAGAGAGAGCTTACGCTTAAAGAGGGTGCAGAGAGAAGACAGAATCTAAAACTTTCTTCCGGTCTTGAAAAGCGCTTAGGCGAAGCTCAAGACTTAGCTATACAGGCGCAAAGAGATGCGAATGGATTTGACAATTTAGCTGATGACTTTGAGCGTTTGAATCTCGAGGGCGGCTTAGCGTCTACTGTTTCGGAAACATTCAAAAGCCTGTTAGGTTCTCAGGATGCGGTGACAGAATTTAGGCGCAGATTTAATACTGTTAGATTGTCGGAGGGGATGAAAAATCTACCCATTGGTCCTGCTTCTGATAAAGATGTTGAGCTAGCATTCAAGGGTGTTCCAAAAGAGAACGCAAGTGCAGAACAGGTTTCTTCATTCTTGAGGGGCGCTGCTAAAATCGCTAGATTCCAAGCGGGATTCAATCAGTTTAAGTCCGACTTTATTTCCAGCAAGAGCACAGGAAAGGGATTGAATCAGTCTTGGCGTAAAAAGTTCAAATCACCAAAATTAAAGCGAAAAGTTACAACGGCAGAGATTTATGCAACAGCTCAGAATAGAAACATGGCACCTTCTGAAGTAGCAGAACGCTTAGGCGTATCATTAGGGGACTTATAATGACGGATCTTTTTGACGAGCTGCAAGATAAGGACTTTAGTTCTGCTATAAAAGCCACTAGAAAGCAAGGTGGTGATTTACTGGATGAACTAACGGCAGGAGAGGCAACTTTAGAAGACCAGCGAGTTGAGCAAGCAACAATGGATGCTCAGCAAAGGAGAGAGTTTGAAGAGGAAGGAAGGCGGCAACAAGAGATAGACCGGCTTAATCCCTTTGAGCGTTTTGCAGTCGGTGCAGGTCGTGGCTTAACTACTTTAGGCCGTGGCGTTGGTCTTGTTGATCAAGAAGATCCTGCAACTAAGGAAGCATTCCAGCGTCTTGAGAAAGAAAGCTTAGCCGCTACTGTTGGAGAGATAACGGGGGAGGCCGCGCCATTCATTGCGGCAGCTCCATTAGCTGGGTTAGGTGCAGGTGCTGGCGCTCTTACATCAACTGGCGCAAGGGTTGCGGCGGCAACTGGATTGGGCGCTTTAGAAGGTGGTGTTATTGCTAAAGGCAAGGGCGGCAGTTTAGGACAAATAATAACAGGAAGCGGTACAGGTGCTGTGATAAGTGGTGCTGCAGAGGCTGTAATGCCAAGTATTTTAAGAGGCGCTGGCAAACTGTTTAATAAATTGCGTAGGCAGCCAAAAGGACCGCTACTCACTCCAGATGGAACGCCTACACCTGAATTGCAGAAAGCACTTGATGACACTGGAACTAGCTTTGATGATCTAACCAGCAAGGCTTTTGCTGATACTAATATTGAAGGAGTAAATCCAGAACACGCGGCAAGAGAGGCTAGATTTAAAGAGCAAGGAATACCGGCGTCAATGGGGGATATTACTCAGGACTCAGCACAGCAAGCAACAGAGCAAAGGCTAATTAGTCAGGCGTCAGGAGATGGCACGGAGCCTCTAAGGCAGTTTAAAAAGGATCAAAGTGAATCGTTTAAAAATAAGATAGAGGGCTTTATTGATGAGCTAGGTGTTCCCGACGAAACAGGCGATGCTATCAAGGATGCTATATCTGGGCGTAAGTCACTTCTCACGAAAGAGAAGAATGCACTATATAAAGAAGTTTCAGAAGCAACAGCTAGCACTGGTCAAATACCTATACTCACTGATTCAATCATAGATGCTGTTCCTGATAAGCTAACAATGGAACAAGTAGGAGAGATTACAGGAACTCAAGTCGGAGCAATAGAGAATGCTTTAGTTAGATTTGGTATTAATAGTGATCCTAGGGCAGTTGCCAAATTTGAGGGCGCAGGAAAAACATTCTCGCCGTTAACGCTGGGTAATTTTGATGACTTCAGGAAAGTTTTAAATGCTGCAATGCGTGGTGATCCAAGCGGACAGACAACTGTTATAGCTAAGCCAATTTTAGACGCATTAGATAGTGAAGCTGATATTATTGCAAAGTCTCTTGAGAAGTCTGGCGCTAGTATGGGCGAGGATGTTCTAGCGACTCTTAAAAACGCAAGGCAGCGAGTAAGAGAATTAAAGACTGAATTCTCCCCTCAATCAATAACGGGTAGATTGATTGACGTTAAAAAGGACGGTGTTAGTCCGGTGATTGAAGCCTCAAAAATCAGCAATGAATTATTGAAAAAATCAGCACCGATAGAAAACCTACAGCGCACACTGTCAACGCTCCACAAGTCAGGCAAGGAAGGAATAAAAGCTATTAAAAACCTTCAGGCATCTGTGGTGTTAAATGCTTTGGAAGCATCACTTAAAGCTCCATCAAGGAAGACTGACGGTGTAGAGTTGGTAGGCGGCATCCCATTTGCAAAAGTACTATCTGACTTGGGTGATGATAAGTTAAAGCTTTTGTTTAAGGGTAATGAGAAAGCATTAAACCGCTTACTTAACTTTAAGCAAACAGCTCTTGATATGAGTCCAAGAGCTGACGCAATTCCAAAAGGTTCCGCATCTGTTATACTGGACGTGGTTAACTCGCTAGGCCGTTCTCCAGTGCTGGCCCCTTTTAGAGATGGGGTAAGGTTTGTTGTGAATGCAGGAAAGGACGAACGTGCAGCAATAAAAGCAATAAACGCAAAGCCAGAAGTTAAAAGAGCAATGAGCTTATTGGAGAGAAATTTTCCAAACATCGCTAGTTCGTTAAGTATAGCGGGAACTGTTCCACTAGAGGGAGAAAAGTAAGATGGCTAGATTTGGCACTATAGGGGACCAGTTCTCAGATGATAGCGGTAATCCGTTAGTAAATGGCAAGCTTGAGTTTTTTGAATCTGGTACTACTACTCAAAAAAATACTTATGCTGATATTAATTTAACAATACCTAACACTAACCCTGTTATCTTGACAGGAGCAGGAAGGCAGCCGAATATCTTCTTTGATGGTTCTGCAAGAGTTGTTTTATCAAAAAATGATGATACGCAGATTGAAGTCAGAGATCCAATAGGCAGTAGTGATAGTGATGGCGTGTTTAGCTCATGGAACGCACTAACAACTTACAATACATCAAATATAGTTGAGGCAAGTGATGGTCTTTTTTATATTTCTATAACTGACGGCAATCAAGGGAATGATCCCACGTCATCGCCTGCAAATTGGACAGAGATTAGATTTACTCGTCAATGGAATGTCAACGAGAGCTATTCCATTGAGAGAATTGTAGCGGCTAGCAATGGGCTATTGTATAAATCTGTAGTGAATAATAATCTAGGCAATGATCCGATACTTGATACCACTAATACTAATTGGGAGCCTGCTGTAAATCAGTTTTTATCTCCATCAATTGTAGATGCAAAGTTAACTCTAAAGGATGATAAGACTTTTTATTTTGGTGACGATGAAGACTTTGTTATGTACATAGACTCAGCCACTGACATCGTTAATTATCAGCTTCTCACAGCTAACGGGATTTTTTGGAAAAATGCAGCAGGCCAAGATTTATTTGCTGCCGATCAAAGCAGCGGCTATTTCTTTTATGAAGGTGCTCTTAAGCTTTTCTCTACCGCATCAGGCGCTAATGTTAACGGTCTTCTTTTTGCAACTGGTGATCTATATGAGAATAGTGCAAGCCTTGTAACTAGATATGTAAGGATGGATGCTCAGGCAGACAAAACAAACTTAAACAACGGAGACACTCTTGTAGCTGGCAATAACTCAAATTGTGACACAACAACAGCA
>Ga0255049_10000209_pt1 | contig 35739 bp, 31 predicted proteins | sample JV7_2_3_MG_FD_183615 | JGI IMG/M metagenome (GOLD analysis project Ga0255049, IMG submission 183615) | Seawater microbial communities from Jervis Inlet, British Columbia, Canada - JV7_2_3 | ecosystem: Environmental > Aquatic > Marine > Inlet | place: Canada: British Columbia | collected 2016-10-06 | reverse complement strand
GTTCACCGTTGTAGTAATCGCCGACGCCGACGCGCAGCCACCCATTGATTTTTCGCTGGTTGCCGGTACTGAGCCTGAACTGGTTGCGGGTATACTCGTAGATTCCCGGCGGGACGATCAGCCCGTCGACGATTTCAAACGGCTCGGTGATACGCTCGTATTGCGGGAAAGTGCTAAGGGCGAAGGCGTCGCCCTGATGACTGACCAGCTCTCCCCAGCCCAGGTCGAGGAATCGTGACTCCAGTTGGCCTTCACGGTCGTATTTCCAACTGCCGAAGGCCCAGTGATTGATGGCGCGCCAGCGGCTCTCTTCGGGCCGAGAGCGATAACGGCCGAAGATCTGATAGTCTCGAATACCGCTGCGATTGACGAAGCCCAACTCTGGATTGAAGTTCTCCTGAATCTCTGTCACGCGCAGAGACCCCGAAATGCGATCGTTCGGATAGCCAATCTCCGCGCCCCAGGCCGAGTCCTGCCCGACTAGTCCGGGTGTGGAACTCTGCTGCGCCCAGATTCGGCCTTCGACCGTCTTGTTGCCGAAGACCTCGCTGTTGCGGTAGTAGTAGTCGGCACCGAGCACCGAGTTCTCGTCTCCGGCCACCGGTGAACCGTAGGTTGCGATCATACCGAGCGTCGACTCCGCCGCTAGGTTATATGAGAGCCGACCGACGAACAGATCCGTTTTATCCGGCGCGCCATCGGCACTGTCTTGATTGACGGCCAGCGCCCCGACACTCCAGGGTCCCGTACGCCCGGTGAGCTTCGCGCCCACGTTGATATCGACGGGCTGACCGTTGTCGGCAAGACCGATTGTTCGCGAGAAAAACGGCCGGCCATTTCGATTCAGGTTGGCGAACTGGAAGATGGCTGCGTCCTGCAAGAAGAAGTCGCGCTTCTCGGGAAAGAACAGGTTGAATCGCGACAGATTCACTTGCCGGTTATCGGCCTCCGTCGCGGAGAAGTCGGTGTTCAGCGTCAGCGCGCCGGTCAGCCCCGTATCGAACCGGTAGAAAGCGTCTAGCGAGGGCTCCAGATCGCTGGTTTTCGTGTCTGTGTTGCGATTCTCGGCTTCACGAGCGACGAGCGACGGAACAATATCGAGGCCGACGCCTTGCTCCATACCGACGAGGCCCTGTAGGTCTCCCGAGTGTGCGGGTGTAAGCCGGCGCTCTTGCGACGACCAGCCACTATCCTCCCGATCTCTTGCAAGCCAGCGCGCGAAGTTGATCCCCCAGACTTCGTTGTCCGGATCGAAGGACAACGTCTTGAATGGAATTGCCATCTCAAGAGCCCAGCCGCGCTCGTTGATTCGCGCCTCTCCCTGCCAGATTCCATCCCAATCCGATATGAAATAGTCGTTGCCGTGGAGCGCGTCTAGACGAATACCGTTGGGATTCATCTGAAACATATAGCTGTTGCGATGATCGTGGAAGGTGTCCAGCCACACGGTGAACCGATCGTCGAAGCCGAATCCCCGTCCTTGCACGAGTTGGCGGGCGGAAATCAACTCCGGCTCATCGTCGTGAAGTTGTGCAGCGACATAAATGAAATCCCGATCGTAAGTGATCCAGACTTCCGTCAGCTTCGTCGGCTCAGCGTATTCGATCGGCTCGATCTGATGGAGATCGGTGATCGGTTCGCGATCGGCCCAGACAGAATCGTCCAGCACGCCGTCGATCTCCGGCGGCGTATTGGTCCGGGTAGCGTGAAAGGACTTGGCCACCTGGACACTCGTCTCGGCGGTGCTCGGTTGCGCGAGACTCTCGCCTGCGGCAAGCGTCAGCAGGACCGCGGCACAAGAGTAGAGCCGCCTCACGCCCAGGACATGGTGCGCCCTAACTCTCGCCCGGAATTCGGTCACGCCGCCCCCAGATGAACCATCCTGCTAGTCTTGGATTCTAACCGCCGTCCAAAGCCTCGCGAAACAGCTACGCGCGCTTGCTCTGAGTTTATATAGATGAGTCAATTGAGCGAATCGTCGCGGCTACGAGCATCTTTTTCTGCTCTCTCCGTGGATGTAGGCATACAAGTGCCACATCCGCGCAATCGCATCACTGTTCAAGCCGTTCATCTCCCGGACCTCCGAATACCTATAACTAGATAGTACTTGCTGGTTATAGGTATGTAAATGAGCCACGAAGAAAAGTCTACGGCGTTTACTTGCCTCTCTCAGAAGGCTAATGTTTGGTGATTAAAGGTATAGGCTATGGCACAGACGAATCCTCCCTTCATGAGCGGCGTACCGGAGCTGTTGATCCTTCGCTTGCTGATACGGCAACAGATGTACGGCTACGAGCTTGTCAGAGCGATTCGCTCCTCAACCGGCGATGCGATCGGGCTCCGCGAGGGCGTCGTCTATCCCGCGCTCTACGCGATGGAGGCACGCGGCACACTGAAAGCCCGGCGCAAATCGGTTAACGGCCGCAACCGCGTCTACTATGCTGTCACTGCAAAAGGTAAACGTCGGTTAACGAGCCTCACGGAAGAATGGCAACGGGTTACCGGCGGCGTCCGTACCGCGCTCGAGGAACCCGGCCGTGCCTAGGCGTCGGGAGTTGCTGCGACGGCTTTCTGATGCGGGAATCACGCCCCGGTGTTTGCTCCGCCTCGATGCCGAACTACAGGACCACTATGTCGATCTCGAACGCGAAGCGCTCGCAGCCGAGAAATCCGTAGCGGAAGCAAGCGAGGAAGCGTGGCTCCGACTTGGCGATGACGACGCGATCGCGGCAGAGTTCCTCACCCACACCGAGTTAAAGTTGTGGATCTACCGTTGGCCGATCGCGTTGTATTGCCTTGGACTGATCGTGTGGTTGCTGCTGATCCTGCTGTCACCACTGCAAGGACTACTGCGCAACCGTGCCGCAGTCGCACGTTACAGTCTCGCCTTGTGCTCCAGCGTCGCGCTCCTTTGCGCGCTGCTGCTCAGCATGCAATTTATCGTTACTATTGGCCCACCGGCAACGAACACGGCCGCGTACTCGGTGGAGCGGCACGAAGTAGTCATCGCCGATCCGTCATCATCGCTGATTGCCCGCGAACGCTCAGGCGCCGTAAAGGACGTCGTGGTAATAGAGTCCACAGATAGTTTGTTCGAACATGCGGCGATCGAGGCAGCGTACAAATTCAAGTACCGGCCCCGGGTAATTCGAGGCGAATCGATCGAGGTACCGGGCGTTCGCAATAAAATCACGTTCGACATCGCCGTCTAGCCGACACACCTGGTGACCGGTCCGACTGAAATGAGTCCGAGGACTCGCACGCGACGCGCGTGGTGGGTCGGGCTGGGCTATTTGCTGGTCGTATTGATCTGGGGAACGACGTGGTACGGTATTCATACGCAGGTCAACGGCACATCACCCCATCTCGCCGTCGCATCGCGCATGGGCGCAGCGTCGGTCGTATTCTTCGCCATCGCGACTGCACTACGAATACCGCTTCGCTTAACGCCGTTCCAGGCACGGCAGATATTAATTCAGGGCATCTGCTTCTTCGGTCTCAACTATCTCGCGGTCTACGCCGGAACCCAGTACCTTACGTCCGGTGTGGTCGCGGTTCTATTCAGCGTTCTCGTACCACTGAATATCTTCGTCGAGTGGTTGCTTTACGGCGTGCGCCCCCGACTCGTCGTCGTGGCCGCCGCCGTGATTGGAGTTATCGGAATCGCCACGGTGTTCAGTACCGAGCTTCAGCGCGCTGTCTTCTCGGGCACGGCGCTGTGGGGCGCAGCGCTCGTTCTTTTCGCCGCGATTCTCGTCGCTCTCGGCAACGTTCTGGCAACGCGCCTGGCGTCCTCTGAATTAAGCCCGCTTGTCATCAACGCTTACGGCACGGCCGCGGGTACCGCCTCGATCCTACTCTGGGGGCTGATAAGCGGCGCGTCGTGGTCAATAACCATCACGCCGACCTGGCTCATCGGGCTCAGCTATCTTGCACTGATCGGTACCGTCCTCGCGTTCGGCATCTACATGACGATTCTGCCGATTGTCGGCTCGGTGGCTGGTGCGTACGTCGCTGTGCTTTCACCCATCGTCGCTATTGCCATCTCGTCAGTACTGGAAGAGATGCCGCTCACGGCCGCGACGTTTGTCGGCGTGGTACTGCTACTGATCGGCCACTCGCTGCTCGCAGCTCGGCGCAGGCAGTAGCTGGATCGACGTAAGGCGGCAGCCTCCGTCGAAAGAGTTAGGCCGTCCTAGAATGGCCGTTCGTATACCGGCGTCAGCGGTCCCTCGTACTTCGTCCGGAATTCCCAGCGCTGGCGCTCGGCGCTCTGTGCGTCGCAGGTCTCGAACGATAGTTTTCGGATCAGGTGAATGGGCTCGCCGCCACCTCCCGGCAACGAATCCGTACCCACCGTCAGGCAGAGGTCCGGCGCGCCGGCCGGCACGATCCGGCCATCCGTCTGAATGTCGAACTGTTGTGCCTCACCGTCATTGCAGGGCTCGGCCGCCACAAACGAACCGGGATTGGGTTCGTGAAGCGTCATACAGCGATCGAAATAGGCGATCCGAATCTCGCCCTTCTCTTCGATCTGCTCGAGATCAAACCCCTGGTCCTCAGTGACGCCATTACCCATATAAGAGAAACAGTTGTGGCCTTGAAAACCGCCGATAGGCATTCCTCCGGTGAGATGCGCGAATAGATCGACGCACCAGCCGCGAGTCTCCTCGAGCGGCGAAATGAGCTTCAGTTCGGTCAGCGTCTGAGCATGTACGGTCGGCGCCAATAGAATCGCCGCAAGCCAGCCGATTGAGAAAAGTTTCTTCTTCATTTGATCGTCCAGAATAATCAGTCTCAGTTGAGAATTAGAGCGTATCGATGTAAGCGATGATATCGGCGATCGCCTGATCGTCCGTTAAAATTTTGGCCATCGCTGCCATCTGCATACCGAAGGCATCGCCTGCCCCGCCACCCCGGATTCCATCTCTGAAATACATGAGTTGGCGCGCGATATACCAGTCCGGCAGGTCGACCAGCTTGTTGCCGCCGAGCGCCTCACTGCCCAGTCCCTCTGCTCCATGACACAGCGCGCAAGTTACTTGAAAGGTCGTTTGTCCGCGAACTGCATCGCCCGGTTCAGGCGCGGCGAGTTCCGCATACGGAGACTCCCAAACGAACGGGCGTTCAAGCGGAAAGAGCACGCCATTAGGCCGCGCTTCCAGCGGCCCGCCAGGAGTCAGCGTCTCAATATGGGCTGCAACGTTCCTGATTGTCGCGTCGTTGCGCATCATGCCAGTGATGAGCGCCATCTGTCGGCCTGGAAGATCCTCGGCATGCGTGCCGCGGACACCCGTATCGAAATTATGTGCTTGACGCTCGATGTACCAGGCTTCCATACCGGCCAGCGGCGGCGCGTCAAGGCGCTGCCGACCCTGTCCTTGCGCGCCGTGACAGAATCCGCAAGCTTGATACAGCTCCTCGCCCGGAACTCCCTCGGCTGCGCCTGGGGGATACACCTGTGCGGCGGCTGCGCCGCAAAAGGCCATCCCGCCCACGATCAGCGTGAGGCGGATACTGTGTCCGATCATCATAATCCCTGTTAAGTGCCTGATTTAACTAGATGTTAGCACATAAATGGGCGGCGATTGTGGGGCAGTCGACCGTGCTCCCGGCGACGCTCGATATCACCCCGAAAGTCGGTAGAATCGGTCCCGAGAATGATTCTATTTCTGAGGGGAGCGGCATGGCTTCGGTTTGGGCGGAACTTAGACGCCGAAACGTCTTCAGAGTCGCGGCTGCCTATGCTGTGGTCAGCTGGCTCATCATCCAGGTGGCGTCTGCCCTGAGCTCCCCGCTCAATCTTCCCGAATGGTTCGAAGCGGTCGTCGTCGCTCTGCTGGCGATTGGGTTTCCCTTGTCGTTGCTGTTCGCGTGGGCGTTCGATCTAACTCCCGACGGAATCAAGTTCACCCAACTCGATGACGCCGCTGCCAAAGAGGTCGGTAGTGGCAATCTGGACTACGCGCTCATCGGTGCGTTGATCGTCGTTGCCGCCGTGACACTCTGGGGACAACTTCCTACGGCATCCGTCAGCGACCTGACTCAGCCACACCCGGTGCAGGAAGCGCCGTCAGTTGCGGTACTTCCGTTCGCGGACATGAGCCCGAATGGAGATCAGGAGTACTTCGGAGATGGAATTGCGGAGGAACTGCTCAATGAATTGACGCGGCTGGACGGTCTCCAAGTAGCCGGTCGGACATCCTCGTTTTCATTCAAGCAAAGCGATGAGGATTTACAGGCGATTGGGGAGGCCCTCCGCGTCAACTCTATTCTCGAAGGCAGTATCCGCAAGGACGGTGACCGCGTTCGGATCACGGCACAGCTTATTAACGCGGCCGATGGATATCATCTTTGGTCGGACACCTATGATCGCGAGCTGACGGATATCTTTGCAATCCAGGAAGAGATAGCGAGGTCGGTGGCCGGCGCCCTGGGGGTGAGGCTCGGGGTCGGGGGAGTCAACGCTTTTCGAGGGGCCGGCACGCGAAACGTCGAAGCCTACGAGGTCTATCTACAGGGCTTGAACTTCGGCGGACCACAGCGGGCTGTGATCCGCTCTCGTCTGTTCGAGCAGGCGACCCAGCTCGACTCGAACTATGCTGCGGCATGGGCGCAGCTGGGGCTAGTCAATGCCGCAAGAATGTGGACAGCCCTTCCGGAAGAAGCACCTGCGCTTCTCGATGGGGCCCTCCCGCTGGTTCGTCGCGCAGTCGAACTCGATCCTGAATCCGCCCAAGCGCATTCGTTGTTAGGCACCATACTGTATGCCCAACTCGACTGGATTGGTGGCGAAGAAGCCCACGCGATGGCGCTGTCGCGCCTCGCTGATCGCGCTACCCTGGGCCAATATGCCAACCTGTTGATGCGCACCGGCCGCTCTGCCGCTGCCCAAACGCAATACGATGCGGCCGAATCCGCCGAACCCATGGGCGGTAGACCTGATCCGTTGCGCGTGCATGCCAGCCTGGCTCAAGCGCGGTTTGACGAGGCGAGAGAGATCGTGGGCTGGAACCCGCAGGCCCCCCGGGCACCGCAGACTTCGCTGGACCTCGCATTGAACGAAGGTGTCCCCGAAGAGATCAAGACGAGACTCTCGGCGATGTTGGCAGTGAATAATTCTAGTACTGCGCTCTATTCCCGAGTGCTCAGTGAATTCGATTCTCCCGAGTTGGTTTTGTCCACCTTACGGGCCGCTTACGCGGATGGGAGCATTCAGTGGCCGAGTAAGCGTCACGACATTGCCATGCTGGCCGCATATTTCAGTGATCCGGAGTTCGCGCTGAAAGTAAAGGCCGAAGAAGTCCGAAACACGCCGATTCGTCTGTTCGCTCTATGGTATCCCGTCATGTCCGAAGTCCGGCAGTTGCCGGAATTCAAAGAGCTCGTCACCGATATTAATCTAGTCGCGTATTGGCGCGCCTATGGATGGGCCGATGCCTGCAGGCCACTGGGTGAGAACGATTTCACGTGTAGCTGAACGATTACCGATAGCTTGGATGTCCGCTCCTGACCGTTAGCAGACATTAGGATTGTAGAGAGCAGAATTACTAGTGCGTTTCCAATACTCAAAACTAGGCGGGAAAAGAATAATGAATAGACTAACTACACTACTAGTGACTTCCCTCGGACTGCTATTTTTAGCGCCGATTACCCTTTGGGCACAGGATGAAGATCCAGTTCGGATTAGCGTTCGTTTAATCGATGTAAAAGCCGACTCTGTCGCGCAGTTTGAAGCGGCCATCGCGGATCGGGCCGAAGTCGTACAGGCTGCTGGCCACCCATTCTTCCACGTCTTTCAACGGCTACGTGGCCTCGATCTGCCGGGCTATACGCTCATTACCCTGGACGGAGCTTACAATGAGTTACCGTCGATCGCAGCCGACCCAGCCTGGGGTGACCGGATCTCACATAGCACCAATGACAGCACTTTACTAACTGTCGAAATATACCCGGCGCTCAGCATCGATGCTGGAACCGCGCCGAGTGGCGAGTTCTTGCGCGTTCGCGTGCGCACGACATCGCCAAGCAATCGGCAGGCGTATTTCGCCTGGATTGAGGATGAACTGGCGCCGGCGCTGCGTGAAGGTGGGATTACGGATTTGCGTTCTGGCAGAATTATTATGGGTGGCAACCCCAATACGTTCGTCCGATTCTCATTCGCGAACGAGTTTCCTGCGCAAGGGCCGGATATCGCTGCGGCTGTCGGCGAACGTGAATTCGCGCGAATTATCGATCGCGAACCCGGCCTGCTCGTGAGCAGTGAGGATTACGTGTACCGCTTTCGTGACGACCTGAGCTTCACTGCGGACGAGTAAGACGACGCATAGTCGACTTCAACTTTGGGTCTGACCCGGAAATTCCGGGTCGGCCCCCTTGTTAACGGCTAACCGATGTCTCCTTCTGGCTGCCGTTCAGTCTGTTAGTACTACACTCCGCAACGCATAATGTGATGTTCTGGAAGCTGAGTGACGTATAGCTCAGTATGTTACGAAGCAAATGAATGAAACTTTACACCTCTCCTGGGTCCTGTTCTTCCGCCTCCCACATTGCCCTGCTGGAAGCCGGAGCCGATTTCGAGCTTGTAAAATTGAACCTGAAAACGGACCGTATCCTCCCTGACGGCCGCCATCTCAATGAGATTAATCCCAAAGGCTATGTTCCGGTCCTGGAGCTCGACGACGGCTCGATGCTGACTGAGAATGTCGCGATACTGCAGTACATCGCTGACCAGTACCCCGACTCCAAACTGGCCCCACCGAACGGAACTATCGAGCGGACCAGGTTGCATGAGTGGCTGGGCTTCATCAACTCCGAGATACACAAGGGCTTGTCCAATTTCTTCAATCCGAATCTGCCCGAAGAAATGCGAGGATTCGTGATCCAGCGGCTCAATGATCGCTACGAGTACATAAATTCTCAGCTTAAGGACAAAGATTATCTGCTAGGGGAGCAGTTTACGGTTGCCGACGCATATCTGTTCATCGTCTCTGGCTGGTCGCCGATGCTAGGCTATGACCTAACCCCTTACGAAAATGTCCTCGACTGGCAGGCACGCGTCGGCGAGCGGGAAACTGTCAAGGAAGTGAAGGCAACTCGGCCGCCCGCCTGAGAGCCGCGAAGCTCAAAATGATGGGGGTTGCCGAGAATGCGAGTTGGGATCGAGTTGAGGGCCGCTTCTTGCCGATAGCAGCGGTCGGTTAACAGTTACTATGCAGGGCTCTGCATATCTGAGGGACAAGCATTGAACGAGTCTTGGCTTCTTTGGGGATTACTGTTCGGTTCTATCGGACTCGGGTTCTTCGTGTACGGCAAGAAGCAGAAAGCGGTCGTTCCAATGGTTTGCGGTTTGGCGCTCATGATCTACCCATATTTTATTTCCAACACCATTGTTCTCGTCGCGAGTGGGGCGATGCTCATAGCCGTTCCCTACTTCGTCAGGTTCTGAGAAGCGTGGAGCGCGGTCATAACGGTTTCAACTTATTCGTCGAGCTGATGTCCGTTTGTGGCCGAAAGCAGCTGTCGGTTAACAAATATAAAGCAACCTGTCACAGGTGGATGTTGCCATGAGAAAAATACTTCGAACGATCGCGATGTCCCTTCTAGGTATTGTCGGCACGATAGCGTGGGGTCAGAACGAGTCGGAGAACACAGCGTCAGTGCTGGCTGCCGAAACCGTGCAGCAAGTACCGAAGTTCCGGGCGGAAGGATCGTGGCCGAAGCTTCCCAGCCAGTGGGTCATGGCCATCGTCGCAAGCACGTGGATCGATGAGCAGGATCATCTATGGGTGCTGCAGCGGCCGAACACGTTGAGCGACGACGAGAAGCCGAGGGCCGCGCCTCCGGTGCTGGAATTCGATGCGGAAGGCAACTTCATTCAGGGTTGGGGCGGGCCTGGCGTGGGCTATGACTGGCCGCAGACGGAGCATGGAATCCATATCGATCCGAAAGGCTTCGTGTGGATCGGGGGCAATGGCGATGACGACCAGATCCTGAAATTCACCAGGGATGGTGAGTTCGTCATCCAGATCGGAAAGGGAGGTCCGACAAAGAGCAACGCGGACACGGAGAATCTCTGGAGACCAGCGGACATGTTCGTCCACGCGGAAACGAACGAGTTATTCGTGGCAGACGGATATGGTAATAAGCGCATCATCGTGTTCGACGCCGAGACAGGCGCGTTCAAACGAATGTGGGGAGCGTTCGGCAACGTACCGTCCGATGATCCTCCCGCGCTTCCGCTCGAGCACCCGATGGGCCCTGATGGCGCCCAGCAGTTTGCGCCACCGGTACATGCCGTCAAGGTTTCGACCGATGGTCTCGTGTACGTAGCGGATCGTGGCGGCCGTCGCGTTCAGATATTCACGGTTGCCGGTAGATACATCGATCAGGTGTTCATCGGACGTGAATGCCACGCACCGGATTGCGGTAACGGGCAAACCGCCGCCGGCCTGGCATTCTCGCAAGACCCGGAGCAGCGCTATCTGTACGTGGCGAATCGAAGCCAGGCGCAAATCATGATCTTCAACCGCAGGACGCTGGAGTTTCTCGATGGATTTGGCTCATGGGGCTCGGATCCGGGACAGTTCGGCACGCTCCATCACCTGGCCGTCGACTCGACAGGCAGCCTCTATACTGCGGAAGTAACCCCAGTGAGCCCCGAGAATCGACGAGTCCAGAAGTTCACCTTCACGGGCTTCGTTCCGTTGCCGGTGGTGAGCAAGAACAGATAGCGTGTCAGCAGCGCCGGAGCGGCAATGTCCGGCGGGGCGGTGCTTAGATAAGGAGCGGTTGGTGGCGATTAAGAAGATGTTTTCCTCCAGGGGGTTTTTAATATTTCCGCTTGCGTTGCTGCTCATTTATTGGGCAAATATGTACATCAAGGGCCAGGAAATCGAGATGCCGGTTCCTGCCACCTTCACCTTTGCAACTCTAGCGGTGATGATTCTCCTGGAGCAGTTTTTTCATTACGCCAGGCGAGTTTCGCAAAAGCCGTTCGTCTATAGAGATCTCGCCTCTACGCTCATGAACCTGTTGGTTACGGGCACCGTAATGCGAATGATCTTTGTTCCTGTGGTGCTATTCCTTCCGGAGATATTTTTTGGCCGCAGCCTATTTTTTAGTCGTACCGAACAACTAGGTCCATTCTGGCTCCAGCTGATCCTGGTGATCTTTCTCTATAGCTTCATCAAATACTGGATCCATCGCACGCAGCACAAAGTTTCGTTCTTGTGGGGACTGCACTCCTACCACCACAGTGTCACGGATCTGAAAGCGAGTAACACTTTTGTATCTCACCCGCTTGATTTTTCGCTTCGCAACGTACTGCCGCCGGTCATTCTGGCTGTTGTCGGATTTGACCCGGTCGCCATCGTATTTGGTGTCGGGTTGCTGGGGACGACCGGCACCCTGTCCCATTGCGGCGCGGGCCTGTATGCAGGGTGGCTAAACCACGTTTTCGTCACGCCTGAATTACACCGCTGGCATCATTCAGCCAAAGCACCGGACGGGCATAGATTCTCAGTTAATTACGGTGTTGGCTTCATTCTTTGGGACAGAATTTTCGGCACGTATTATTTGCCGATGAAAAACGGTGTGCCCCTACAGCCTGAGAAACTCGGGCACCCGGACGGCGTCGCCGACGAAGGCAATTATTTTAAGCTGTTCTTTTTGACCCGCTATCTGCCTGTGTTCCTGCGTCCGTCAAAATTGTGAGGACCGCATCATGAAGGCAAGGTCGGAAGGCTTATGACTGCTTTCCTCAGAACCGACGTTCAGAGTATGACTATCTGGATCGAGCTGAGCGGGCTGCTGACAGTAAGAATCGCCGCCGTGTTAACCCTGCTCTGCGGGGGTATCGGTGCCTGGACAGAGGTCACGGCGCAGCTGCCCCCGGTCCCGGTCCCGCCGGAGAACCCCATAACCGAGGCCAAACGGGTGCTCGGCAAGGCGCTCTTCTGGGACGAGCAGCTGTCGAGCAACAACACCGTAGCTTGCGGCACCTGTCATCGACCCGCAGCCGGCGGTGCTGATCCCCGCGTGGGGAGGTTCACCGGCACGGACGACAGGATCGTCGACGACGTCTGGGGTTCACCCGGAGTCGTGGCAATGAACGAGGCCGGCGAGACGCTGCAACATCCGATCTTCGGCGACGAACCGCAAGTGACGACGCGTATTGCACCGTCAAATTTCGGGGCGCTCTGGGCAACCGAGCAGTTCTGGGATGGGCGCGCTGGATCGGAATTCGTCGACCCGCTGACCGGAGAGATCGTAATCGCCAGTGGCGGTGCTTTGGAGAACCAGGCGCTCGCCCCCTTATCCAACCCCGTCGAGATGACGCGGCCTGGTCGGACGTGGGGCGAGCTTACCGCGAAGCTCGAGAGCGTGCGGCCGTTAGCGCTTGCCCGAAACCTCCCTCCGGATGTCGTCGCGGCCATCGAAGCGAACCCGGACTACCCGTCATTGTTTCAGGTTGCATTCGATGACCCAGAAATCACGCCGGTACGAATCGCGTTCGCCATCGCGACGTACGAGCGTACTCTGGTCGCCGACCAGACGCCCTGGGACCGCTACATGGCCGGCGATGAAACCACGCTACCGGAACGGGCCGTTGACGGTTGGGGTATTTTTCAACGATTGCACTGTATTAATTGTCACGAACCTCCGCTGTTTACGAACAACGACTTCTTAAATATCGGCCTGCGTCCCACAAGATTCGATCTCGGTCGCCAGATCGTAACCGGTGACGAGGAAGATGGGGGAGAGATGAAAGTGCCAAGTCTGCGCAACGTCGCTTTGCGCACCCGGCTAATGCACACCGGTGAGTTCAGCCGCTTACCGGCGGCCATCATGTTTTACGACAACGGGATTGCTCTCCCCGGCCGCGATGAAATTCCGGATGTGGGAATCTATTTCTTCAGCCTCAATGGTCTCGACAACTACGACCTCGCCGCGTTCTTGCGAGACGGACTGGTGGATCCACGGGTCGCGAATGAGACGTTCCCCTTCGATCGCCCCACGTTACAGAGCGAGGAGACGCCTTAATAGAATACGAACCGCCTGTGGATGACGTACAGGCTCGTGCTACGCTGCGCTCTCGCTGCCGGCACGGCGGTCCGATCCCGTTCTGGAGTAACCATCGGCATGAAATTAAGAATAACGATTGCAGTAACCATAGGCACGCTCGTCTCGCAGGCGCCGTTTTCTGTTGTCAGCGGTCAGGCGAATCAGCCGCCGGTCGTCGTCGGCGCGGCGACAGAAATCCCCGGGGTGGTCGAGGGCGGCGCGGAAATACAACGCATCCTGGAAGGGTATAACGGCCTGGATGATCCGATTGGTCTGATGGATGGATCGCTGGTGTTCGCCGAACCAGATGCACTCCGGCTCCATCGCATGGTCACCGAGACCAACGAGGTGTCGGTGCTCGTCGCCGAGTCCAACGAGTCGCACGGCGTGACCCAGGACTCCGGAGGCCGCTTGATCTCGGCCCAGGCCTGGGATGGGTCCACGAGGATAGGTGTGATCTACCCGCCGGGCAGCGAAGTCGTGCTCGCCGACAGCTTCGACGGTAAGCCGTTCAGTCGTCCTAATGATTTAATCGTCGCCAGGAACGGCGGCATCTACTTCACGGACCCCGGGCTCACGATGGGACAGGCCGAGGAACTGGTGGAACGGTATGGCGGCGAGCCGCTCGCACCGCGTCTGCCACCGGCTGTGTACTACATCCCACCGGGGGGAGAGCCGGTCAGAATTGAAGACAATATGATCCGGCCCAACGGCATCCAACTCAGCCGAGACGAAGGTACGCTATACATCAGTGATTCCAACGGCGATCACGTCATTGCGTGGGGTATCCAGCCGAACGGTCTAGTTCAGAATCGCCGCGACTTCGGAACCCTGCAGGGCCGAAGTCAACGGGACAATGGCTTGGGTGGCATCAGGACCTACGCGGATGGGATGGCCGTCGACAACGAAGATCGACTCTACGTGGCCACCGGAGCTGGTATCGAAGTCTTGAGTTCACAGGGGGCGCATCTCGGCACGATACCGGTGACGTGTCCGCCGAGAAACTGCCAGAACGTCGCATTCGGCGGTCCTTCGAAACAGACACTGTATATCGCCGGCGCGGGCTCTCTCTACAGCGTCGACTTACTTGCTCGGGGACTCGAGGAACGCGCGAAGTAGCAAGCGGAAGCGCAGCGGATGTTCGTAACGCCGCCAGCGTATCTGGGAGAGAGATCAGCGGAGATGGCCTCGCTTTGAAAACCAACCCGTACACGATAAGCTTTAACGAATAATAACGATAGGGGAGTCCTACATGCAGTCGGTCATGATTGTCGTTCTTGGCATCGCCGGAATGTTTTTCGGTTGGTCTATCTATTCGAAATTCATCGCGAACAAGATTTATCAGCTCGATCCGGAGTTCGTAACCCCATCGCATGAGTTCAACGATGGCGTCGATTTCGTACCGACTAACCGATACGTGCTGTGGGGACACCACTTCACCTCGGTCGCGGGCGCCGCGCCAATCGTTGGCCCCGCCATCGCCGTCTACTGGGGCTGGGTGCCAGCGGTTCTGTGGGTGACCATCGGGACGATCTTCTTTGCCGGCGTGCACGATTTCGGCGCGATCTGGGCCAGTGTACGAAACAAAGGCAAGTCTATCGGTGCGTTATCGGAAGACGTCATCGGCAAACGCACGCGAGCGTTGTTCATGATCGTCATTTTCCTCGTATTGCTGATGGTCAATGCAGTATTCGGTGTCGTTATCGCCAGCTTATTTGTCGGTACGCCTAGCGCCGTATTCCCCGCGTGGTCGGCGATTGCGGTCGCGCTGATCGTCGGCCAACTGATTCACCGCAACTTCAACCTGACCATACTCTCTGTGGTCGGTGTCGCCGCCCTGTATGTTTCCATCTTTATCGGAAGCCAGGTACCGATCGAGCTTCCAGACCAGATGTTCGGCCTGGCCGCAAATGGCAGCTGGATAGTCATTCTCTTTATTTATGCCGCGATAGCCTCGATGTTACCGGTATGGGTCTTGTTGCAACCGCGCGATTTCATCAACGGCATGCAACTGTTTGTGGGCTTGTTCCTTTTATACGGTGCCGTGTTGTTGTCATTACCAGATATCTCGGCGCCGGCTTTCAACAGCCAGCTGGTAGCTGAATCGCCGTCCTTGGTGCCGCTGTTATTCGTCACAATTGCCTGCGGCGCCGTCTCTGGATTTCACGGCATCGTGTCGTCGGGCACGACCTCCAAACAGATCGACAAAGAAACCGACGCGAGATTTGTAGGCTATCTGGGTGCGGTCGGCGAAGGCTCGCTCGCGCTGATCACTATCGTGGCCGTCAGTAGTGTCGCGCTCGCGGCAACGCCGGGGCTCTGGCACGAGATCTACAACGAGTACGGCGCAGCAGGCGCCAGTACCTTCGTTCAGGGCGGCGCACAGTTAATTCAGAATGGCTGGGGCGTTCCTCTCGGCATCTCGACGACGTTGCTGGCAACCATGGTAGTACTGTTCGCCGGCACGACGATGGATACCGGCGTTCGCCTACAACGCTATATCATCCAGGAGTGGGGCGAGATCTACGGCCTGCCAATACTTCGCAACGGTATCCTGGCAACGCTGATCGCCGTCGGTTGTTGTTTGATGCTGGCATTCGGCGCCGGCGGCGCGTCCGGTTCCGGCGGTCTGACGATCTGGCCGCTGTTCGGCTCGACCAACCAGATCCTTGCCGGACTGACGCTGCTGGTGATCTCAGTCATGCTGATCAAACTCGGGCGTCCGGCCCGTTACACATTGATCCCGATGATCTTTGTACTGATCACGTCCGCGTGGGCAGCGGTGCTGAAATTAATCGAATGGTATCAGGCCGGGAACTGGCTGCTCGTGACGATCGATCTGATTGTGCTGATAACGAGTGTCCTCGTGATACTTGAGGCGGGATCGGTCATTTCCCGTTATCGAAATGAGAATCCCGCGTCGGACACAGTCTGACCGGGGCGTAGCAATGGAGAACAACATGATGAAGAAATTACTGATAGTTAGCGCATCCGTACTACTACTCCCGACGCTGATGGCCCAAGACTCGGAACACGGCTTTGTCCGAATCACACCGGATGAGTTCGACTGGACGGTGCGGCAGTCCGGTACGGCATTCGTCATCATCGAGGGCAACCCGGCCGAAGAGGGCTTCTACATTCAACGCAACCGCTTCCCGCCCGGTAACTATTCGACTCCCCATTATCACGACCAGGATCGCTACATCACGGTGATCTCGGGTACCTGGTATACAGCCACAAGCGCCGACGCCGAGTTAGACGACATGGTGGCGCTACCGGCCGGCAGCTATATGAAGCATCCTGCCGGCGGCTGGCACTTCGATGGCGCCAGGGACGAAGAGGCGATCGTCGAGATCCGCGGGATGGGCCCGGTCAAGACAGTCCGCGAGTAGCCACGCGGCGCTCAGCGCCCGTAGACGACGGACGGCAGCCAGGTCGCAAGCTCAGGGATGAGCGCCAACAGGATCAGCGCGAATAACTGTATGACGACGAACGGCATGACGCCGCGGTAAATAGCGCTCGTCTCGACGCTCGCCGGCGCCACGCCCCGAAGGTAGAACAACGCAAAACCGAACGGTGGCGTGAGAAACGACGTCTGCAGATTGATTGCGATCATAACGCCGAGCCAGACCGGATCGATGCCCATCGTCAGCAGGATTGGGCCGACGATCGGAACAACGACGAACGTGATCTCGATGAAATCCAGCACAAACCCGAGCAGGAACATCAGCAACATCACCGTAAACATCGCGCCGACGACACCACCAGGAAGATTCAGCAGTAAGTCCTGAACGAGTCTATCTCCGCCGTAACCCCGAAACACGAGCGAGAACATCGACGCGCCGATCAGAATCAGGAACACCATGCTGCTCACGCGAACGGTACTCTGCATGACCTCAACCAGCCGATCGACAGAGAAAGCCCGTCTCAGTAGCGCCAGCAGTAGCGCACCGACGGCACCGACGCCGGCCGCCTCGGTTGGCGTCGCGAGCCCGCCCATTATCGAGCCGAGTACGGCGAGAATCAGAATTAACGGCGGCAGCAACGCAAGCAGTACCCGAATCAAACTGACTCGGTCATCCGGACCCAGCGGCGGGTTCGCCGGCATAGTCTCCGGTCTCACGATCGCGAGGCCAATCAGATAGATCACGTACAGAGCGACCAGACCCAACCCCGGGATCAGGGCACCGACGAACAAGTCCCCCACGGAGACGGTGTCGGGCGAAAAAATCCCCTGCGTGAGTTGCGCCTGGCTGTAGGCGGAGGACAGAACGTCGCCCAGTAACACGAGAATAATCGACGGCGGGATGATTTGGCCGAGCGTGCCCGACGCGCAGATCGTTCCGGTCGCTACTTCGGGGCTATAGCCTCGCCGCAGCATCGTCGGCAGAGACAGTAAACCCATTGTCACGACAGTCGCGCCGACGATGCCGGTACTGGCCGCCAGCAACATGCCGACGATGGTCACGGATATTCCGAGACCACCTCGTAACCCGCCGAACAGCGCACTCAGATTTTCGAGCAAGGAATCCGCGATTCGTGCGCGCTCTAACGTGACCCCCATGAAGACGAACAACGGCACGGCCATCAGCGTTTGGTTGCTCATGATCCCGAACACACGATTCGGCATCGTGCCCAGAAATGCCGCATCGAATATGCCGAGCATCGTACCGGTGAAAGCGAAGATCAGTGCCGTTCCACCCAGTGTAAACGCGACGGGAAACCCGGCCAGTAATACGAGTACCGCCACGCCGAACATCAGGAGCGAGATCCACTCCATGACTAAATCACGTCACCAATGGACAGTTTGTGATCGGGCCCCGATGGCCCTCGGCTCGTCAGCGTGAATATCGCGCCGATGAGGTTAGCGACCCCCTGCAGGATCAGCATGGCGGCCGTCGCAGGAATCAGGCTCTTCAATATCGGCACAAAGGGATAGGGCAGACCGCCGGCCTCACGCGATGCCTCGCGGATAATCCACGATGTGTAGACATAGTCCCAGCTCGAGATCGCAAGAAAGACGGCCATCGGCAACAGAAAAATCAAGGTCCCCAGTAAATCGACGACCGCTCTGCGTCGAACGGACATGCTGCGATAGAAAATATCCACGCGGACATGCTCATCGCGTTTCAAAGTATAAGCTGCGCCGAGCATGAAGACGGCCGCATGCATCCACGTCACGCTTTCCTGCATAGCGATCCAACCGAGATCGAATGCATAGCGGAGTACAACCACGATGAACGTTATCAAAACCATCGTGAGCGTCAGCCAGGCGATGACGGTACCCGTGAACTCGCTGAAGTCCTCGAAGGATTGCCTTAACTTCAACATGTGTTGTCCCTTTAACTCACGCTGCGGCTGTTGACGCTCAGTCTGCTTTTTCCAGGCGCTTCAGGAATGCGCGCATCTCTCGCACGGCTTGCTGGTCGCCTCGCTCTGTGGCTACCTCAATACCTCGGCGATAGGTATCGATGGCGGCGGCCGGTAGACCGGCCTCGGTTTGCGCCTTGCCCAATAGCTTCCACGCCGCAGAATAGTCGGGGTCCAGGTTAACGGCAACGCTTAGATGCCCGACTGCTTTGTCGAGAACTCCGGCTTTCAGGTATTCCAAGCCTAGCGCGAAGCGCATGGTCGCGTTGTCTTCGCCTCGGGCTAATATGGCCTCGAGATTCGCGGTCTGGCTCACGGCTAGCGGCGCCAGAAAATCGGTGTAACTAACACAAGTAAAGTAAAGATCTCTAGACGGCCCAGGAGCATGGCACATATCAGATACCACTTGCTGACCGCGTTTAGACCGCCGTAACCATCAGCGACCGCGCCCAATCCCGGGCCGAGGTTATTGAGCGTCGCAGCGATCGCCGAGAACGCAGTGGTCTGATCGACACCGTCTACCATCAACAACAGCAGCAGTATGCCGTACACCACGACATACACGGCGAAGAAGCCCCAGACGGCGTCGACGACACGACTGTGTACGGCCTTGTCGCCGAGCTTCACCGTTATCGATGCGCTGGGATGGACGAGCCGCTGTACCTCGCGCCAGCCCTGCTTATACATCAGTAACCAACGGATGACCTTCATGCCCCCGGCTGTCGACCCGGCGCATCCGCCAACGAAACTCGAAAATATCAGCAGCACGGGAAGTGCCCCGGGCCAGCCCGCGAAATTATCGGTCGTAAAACCCGTCGTCGTGCCGATAGAGACAACCTGAAAGAGGCCCTTCGTAAACGTCTCCGTAAGCGTCGAATAGTAGCCAGTGAAATAGAGATAAACGAGCACGATTGATGTGAGGGCACCGAGCAGTTTCATATACGCCCGAAACTCCGGATCCGCTAGATAATTCGTCAAGCGCCGACGCCGCCAGGCGAAAAAATGCAGAGAAAAATTCACGCCCGCGACGAACATAAAAACGACGGCAATCATCTCTATGAGGGGACTGTCGAAGTACGCGATGCTCGCATCGTGAGTCGAAAATCCGCCGATTGCGACCGTGCTGAACGCATGACACAACGCATCGAACCAGCCCATACCCGCGAGCCAATAAGCGAGTCCACACACCAGCGTAATACCGAGATACACATACCACAGCGCCTTGGCCGTCTCGGTAATACGCGGTGTCAGCTTGGAATCCTTCACGGGGCCTGGCGTCTCAGCGCGGTAAAGTTGCATTCCGCCCACGCCCAACATCGGTAACACCGCGACGGCCAACACGATAATGCCGAGGCCACCGAGCCACTGTAGTTGTTGTCGGTAAAATAGAATGGCCTTCGGCAATGAATCCAGTCCCGTTAGAACTGTCGCACCGGTCGTGGTCAGCCCTGATACGGACTCGAATACGGCATCCGTAAAACGCATGCTCGGATCTTCGGACAACAGTAACGGCGCGGCACCAAACAGGCCCAGCACAACCCAGAACAACGCGACGACCAGAAAACCGTCTCGCAGACGTAGCTCGCGCTCTTCGTTACGTACCGGGTACCAGATCGCGGCCCCGGACCCGAGAATGACGAGAAAGGATCCAGCGAATGCGGCCCAGCTGCCATCGCCAAAATACAGCGAGAATGGAATCGGCGATAGCATCGTCAGGCTGAATAGCATCACGAGATAGCCGAGAACGCGCTGTATCGCTAGAAACGTTACCGGCATTGGTGGCAGGTTCCCATCGTGCTAAACGAAATTGACGCCGACCTCGAACAGCCGCTCAACCTCGTCAATCTGACGGCGCTCCGACATGAAAATAATGACATGATCATCAGCCTGTATCACCGTGTCGTGATGCGCCATCAGCACTTCGTCACCACGAACGACCGCGCTGATCGTCGCGCCACGCGGCAAACGGATCTGCTCGATTGCCCGACCCACGACACGCGACTCGTCCTCGTCACCGTGAGCCACCGCTTCGATCGCCTCAGCGGCGCCGCGTCGCAGCGCATGAACTTTGACGACGTCGCCACGACGAACGTGTGCGAGTAACGTACCGAGCGTGATCTGTGACGGCGAGATGGCAACATCGATCGTCCCGGCCTCGACAAGTTCAGCGTATGCAGGCTTGTTGATCAGCGCCATGACCTTTCGGGCGCCGAGTCGTTTCGCCAGCATGGCGGAAAGAATATTGGCCTCGTCTGCGTTAGTGACCGCGACGAACACGTCTGCGCTGTCTATATTTTCTTCCAATAGCAGCTCTTCGTCGGCAGCGTCGCCGTGTAAAACGATAGCCTGATTGAGTTTCTCCGAGACCGCCCGTGCCCTGTCGTGTCCTCGTTCGATCACTTTCACCTGATTCGTGGATTCGAGCGCTTTAGCCAGGCGCACGCCGATATTACCGCCTCCGGCGATTACAACTCGCCGTATCGGGTCATCCAGCTTGCGCATTTCGCTCAGCACGGCTCGGATATCCTTGCGCGCCGCGATGAAGAACACCTCGTCGTCTTCTTCGACGACCGTGTCGCCATCTGGAATGATTCCTTGGCCGTCCCGATAGATAACGACAACCCGGCACTCGACATTCGGTATGTGCTCGGATAACTCGCGCAGAGGATGTCCGACCAACGCGCCGCCTTCATGGGCGACCGCAGCGACCAGCCGTACTTTGCCGTTAGCGAATTCCAGGACCTGAAGTGCGCCCGGAAAATGAATGAGCTCGCCGATATGATTGGTCACCAGCTCCTCGGGGCTAATCGTCACATCCACCGCTACGGCTTCCGGGCGGAACAGCTCCTGGTGGCTCATATACTCGGCCGCTCGAATCCGCGCGACTCTCATGGGAGTGTGGAAAAGGTGACTGGCGACCTCACAGGCCACCATATTGATCTCGTCACTATCGGTCAGCGCGATGACCATGTCGGCATCAGCGGCTCCGGCCCGCTCGAGTACTTCAGGGTGGGCAGCGTGGCCGACAACGGTTCTGACATCCAGCCGGTCCTGTAACTCACGCAGCACTTCGGAGTCACGATCGACGATCGTGACCTCGTTGGCCTCTTCGCGAGCCAGACTATAGGCGGCTGTTGTGCCTACCTGACCCGCGCCCAGAATAAGAATATTCATTATGGGATGTTGCGCAAAAACCGCGCGTAGTCTACATCAGTTCCAGCTTCGCATATGCAAGAACAAGCCATTTTGTGCCGGCGTTCTCAAAATTCACCTGAACGCGTGCGTGGGAACCGCTGCCCTCGGAATTTAGGACGACGCCGTCGCCGAATTTGCCGTGCCGTACCCTCTGACCATGGCGCACGGGTGACGGTTCCTGCAATGAACGCGACGGACGATAGATCGGACGGGAAACGGATAACGCGGGGCGCACCTCTTCCAACAGCTTCTGTGGAATCTCTTGGATAAAGCGTGACGGTGTGCCGTAATTATCGGTCCCGTACAGCCGACGCTGCTCCGCGTAGGTCAGATAGATCTGCTTCTGTGCCCGGGTCAGACCCACATAACAAAGGCGGCGCTCTTCCTCGAGGCCGCGAGCGTCGGCCAGAGAGCGTTGGTGTGGAAATAATCCATCTTCCAGACCGCAGAGGAATACCAGTGGAAACTCCAAGCCCTTCGCTGAGTGCAGGGTCATGAGCTGGACACTATCCTCATACTCTTCTGCCTGCACGTCCCCCGACTCGAGAACGGCGTAGGAGAGAAACTCAGCCAGTGGCGGCAACTCGGAGTCTTCATCCTGGATCACGCCCTGCGCGGCACTGACAAGTTCCTCCAGATTCTCAACTCTGGCTTCACCACCCATCCGCCCGTCACGCCCATGGTGTGCAATTAGCCCACTGGCCTGGGTGACCTCCCGAACTTGATCGTGCAGAGAAAGCTCCCGGGTCTCCGTATCCAGCCGATCTATAAGATTCAGGAAAGCCCAGAGCGCCTTGCTGGATCGCTTCGGAATCGCGTCCTCGGTGATCACGGCTCCGGCGGCACGCCACAGACTAACTCCCGCTTGTCGCGCACAGGCGCGTACCGCATCCATCGTACGGGCGCCGACACCGCGCGTTGGCGTGTTCACCACTCGCTCGAATGACGGATCGTCATTACGATTCGCAATCAAGCGTAGATAAGCCAGCGCGTCCTTGATCTCTGCCCGCTCGAAAAAACGTAGTCCCCCATAGACACGATAGGGAATGCCCGCAGCGAGAAGTGTTTCCTCAAACACGCGCGACTGCGCGTTGGAACGATACAGTACCGCCGCTTCGGCTCGCGCGTGGCCCTGTGCGACATAGTCGCTTATCCGGTTGACGACGAAGTCCGCTTCATCGCGCTCGTTGAAGGCAGTGTAGAGTTTTATCGGATCGCCGGCGCCACCCTCCGTCCAGAGACTCTTACCCAGGCGCCCACTGTTGTTGGTGATGATCGCGTTGGCTGCGTCGAGTATCGTGCTTGTCGAGCGATAGTTTTGTTCCAGCCGAATCACTTCCGTACCTGGGAAGTGCTGCTGATAGCGATGCAGGTTCTCAACCCGCGCGCCGCGCCAGCCGTAGATCGATTGGTCGTCATCGCCAACGACAAACGGTACGCCCGTTTTGCCGGCGAGCAACTTCAGCCAATCGTATTGAATCGCGTTAGTGTCCTGAAATTCGTCGACGAGCAAATGTTGAAAGCGCGTCTGATACTGGGCCAGCAGTTGCTCATTCTCTCGTAGGAGTTCCAACGTCCTCAGCAACAACTCCGCGAAGTCGACGACCGACGAGCCCGCACAGGCTTTCTCGTAGCGACCGTAGAGGTCAATCATCTGCCGGCGGCCTGTATTGCCGTCGTCGTCTACCTTTTCAGGACGCAGGCCTTCATCCTTCTGCGCGTTGATAAACCATTGTATTTCCTTCGGATCCCACTCATTCTCGTCAAGCTGCAGATCCTTGAGCAACCGTCGAATCATGCGCAACTGATCCGCTGAGTCCATGATCTGGAACCCTTCCGCGAGCCCTGCTTCGTGCCAGTGGATGCGCAGCAGCCGATGGGCAAGACCGTGAAAAGTACCGATCCAGAAATGCCGCGTGGGAAACCCCAACAGGGCTTCGATACGATGCCGCATCTCGGCCGCGGCTTTGTTCGTAAACGTGACGGCGATGAGCTGCTGGGGCGCCAGGCCCTCGACGCGAATCAACCAGGCAATTCGGTGCACGAGGACACGGGTCTTGCCGCTGCCGGCGCCTGCCAGCACAAGCGTCGGCCGATGCGGGGCCGTGACAGCCTCCCGCTGAGCGTCATTCAGGGGATCGAGGATTTCGGTGACGTCCATCGTCAGAACAGCGGATCGTACGACTTGGAGTTCGACGCAGCTATGCGCCTACTCTGGCCAGATCGCGGGGATGTAATGGTCGACCAATAGGAAACTGAACAACGCAATGAGATAGGTAATTGAATAGCCGAACGTCTTCATAGCGACATCATCGTGCTCGCCTAGCTTCAGGCGTATGGCGTAGTACAGAAACCCGCCGCCTAACAGTATGGCGCCGAGTACGTACAACATGCCGCTCATTCCAGTCAGGTAAGGCAATACAGATACGAGTACCAGCAAAACGGTATAGCCGAGAACGAACGACTTGGTCATCTCAATTCCGTGCGTCACAGGCAGCATTGGCACACCGGCTTGCTCGTAGTCGTCCTTACGGGCTATCGCCAGCGCCCAGAAATGAGGCGGCGTCCAGGTAAAGATTATCAAGAACAGCAAGAGCGCGTAGCCACTTACCTCGTTGGTGACTGCCGCCCAGCCAAGAAGCGGTGGGGCCGCTCCGGCCGCGCCACCGATAACAATATTTTGTGGCGTCGATCTCTTCAGAAACACGGTATAGATCACCGCGTAACCGATCAATGAAGCGAAGGTCAGAACTGCGGTCAACGGGTTGACCAGAAGCACCAGCACACCTAAGCCGATGACGCCGAGAATCATTGCGAAAATATACGCATCGCGCTCATCCACCCGTCCGGTCGGCAGTGGGCGATCGCGCGTGCGTGTCATCTTTTCGTCGATGCGTTGGTCGAGGACGTGATTGACAACCGCGCCGGAAGCCGCGGCAAGGCCGATGCCGAGGCTACCGAATATCAGTGCGTCCCAGGGGACGAATCCAGGCGTAGCCAGAAACATGCCGACGACAGCCGTAAACACCAGCAGCTGTACCACTCGCGGCTTGGTCAGCGTGTAATAATCTCGCCATACGGCGAGCAGTGGGCGCCTAGGCCCGGTTAATTCGTTGGTTAGCATTGAGAACTGTCAACAATAGTAATGCGGCAACTGCATTGTGGCCGACTGCGACCGCCAAGGGAACACCGAAAATAACAACACTGACGCCCAGCAAGAGCTGGGCAGCCAGCACGACGAGTATCGCAATGCCGTCGTACCGCGTTTCAGGTTGTCGCGACAGCCTGAAACCCAGTAAGCCGATAACGAGAGCCGCGACGATGGCGCCGAGGCGATGGGTAAAATGGATTGCGACCCGGGCCGGATTATCGAGTACTCCGCCCTCGTAGTCGATACCGAGACCCCGCCACATCACGAAACCTTCGCGATAATCCATCACGGGCGGCCACCAGCGTGTCTGGCAGGTGGGGAAGTCCGGGCAGGCCAAGGCTGCGTAGTTCGCGCTCGTCCACCCGCCCAGAGAAACCTGCAGCAACAGCACGACGGCGCCGGCCAACGCCAACGCCCCCGAGACGGCCACCGCGCCCGCAGGGCGTAGCCGCCAGCACGATAGCCAGGAGAGCAGCCCCAGCGTCGTCAGCCCACCGAGCAGGTGCGCCATCACAATGGCGGGCGTCAGGAGAAGCGTCACGGTCCACATGCCCAATAGGCCCTGAAAAATTACGACGCCAAGCAGGACGAACGGTAGTCGCCGCGGTTGGCGTGGGTCGCGGCGATTCAACCACGCCAAGCTCGCCAGAGCGACGCAGACGAGACCAAGGGTGCTCGCGAGGTAACGGTGAAACATCTCGCGCCACGCTTTGCCCACATCAAGCGGCCTCTCAGGGTAAACCGCTGCGAGCTCGGCCTGCTCAACGGCGCTCTCCGGCAAAATGAGCTGACCGTAGCAGCCCGGCCAGTCCGGGCAACCCAGGCCCGCGTCCGTCAGGCGGACCCAGGCGCCGACGAAGACGACGATGAACGCGAGCACGGTGCCCGCACGCGCGAGGCGCTGAAACATTATGTCCAATTGCACGAGTGTCTCGAGTTTGAATCCGGGGAGGCGGTGGCCCGCTTCGTTCACGATGGGGCAGCCCAGTTGCCGCGAACGGAATTGTAGCAGACTCAGGCTGCGGCTAGAGCCATTTGGCCGTGGTAGATGGTCCTAGTCTCGCCTCAACAGACGCGCCATCTCCTCCATCGAGATAACTGCCTGGCCGCGTTCCTGTGTCCGCGGCGCGCCGCCGCCCCAGGCCTGGCCAAACACGAGCTCCACTGTCACTTCAAAACGCCCAGCTTGTCGAGTTGCGTGCAGCGCCTCGCGAAACGCAGCCAGGCGCGCGCGTCCGGTCAGGGTAGTACGCCGACCAGCCGCGACGTTCGTCGCACCGCAGGCACGCAGATCAGCAGCGAGCGAAGCGACATCCCGATAGGTGACCTGTAGCGTATCGACGTCCATGACAGGCTCGGTCAGTCCGGCTCTCAACGCCAGATCCCCGACGTCGTGCATGTCGACAAAGCCGTGCACATGAATCGCGTCGTCTATGCCGGTCCAGGCGTGCCTGACCTCAGTCAGCGTGTCCGGGCCAACGGTCGTGAAGCTCAACAAGCCGCCTTCGCGCAATACGCGCGCCGCCTCGCCAAAAACGCTCTCGGGCGCGCACCATGGCAACAACAGATTGGCGAAAATCAGATCGGCGCTGTTGTCGGCAAGCGGTAGTCGCTCTGCGTCGCCCGCCAGTGCCGCTACGCTGCCGACATCAGCGCAACGCGCTCGCGTGCGCTCGAGCATCGGCAGGCTGCGGTCGATGGCAACGACTCGCGCCTTCGGGAACGCTGCTGCGAGTTCGGCGCTGCCTTTACCGGTCGCCGCGCCGAGATCGACGACGCAAGCCGGATCAAGCTTAACGAGCTGCAGGCGCTCCAATAGTCGCCGTCGCGCCTCACCGTGAACGACATCGGCACTATCGAAAGCGCCGCTCGCGCGATCGAAGCCGCGCATCGCGGCCGCTCGCTCCGGCAGACCGATCTGGCTCGAGTTACCCATTGGCGAGGATGCCCGGCAGCGATAATCTCAGGAAACGTCCGGCGTCTTTGCCGGCTCCGGCTTCAGGCCGAGCCGGCCGAACAAGACCTGATCGGCAGCGGTGTCCGGGTTGCCGGTCGTTAGCAGCTTGTCACCGTAGAAGATCGAGTTCGCGCCCGCAGCGAAACACAACGTCTGCAATTCATCGCTGAAGTCCGTTCGCCCAGCCGACAGTCGAACATGCGCCTGCGGCATAAGGATCCTTGCCACGGCGACCGTACGCACGAACTCGATGCCGTCCACCGGCGCCGAATTCTCAAGCGGAGTACCCGCTATAGGCACGAGTTGATTGATCGGCACGCTCTCCGGCTGCGTCGGCAACGTAGCGAGCGCGTGCAGCAGCTCTACGCGATCATCACGCGTTTCGCCCATGCCGAGGATGCCGCCGCAACAAACCTTAATGCCTGCCGCGCGGACGTGCTCAAGCGTCTTCAGGCGGTCCTCGTAACGTCGCGTCGAGATGATCTCGGAGTAGAACGACTCGGACGTATCGAGATTGTGGTTGTAGTAGTCGAGCCCCGCGTCCGCAAGCATCGCGGCTTGGCGGCCGGTCAACAGGCCAGCGGTCGCACACGTCTCGAGCCCGAGCGAGCGCACCTCGCGAATCATCTCACCGATCTGCTCGACCTGCTGATCTTTAGGCCCTCTGTACGCGGCGCCCAAACAGAACCGCGTGGCACCGGCTTCTTTGGCCGTGAGCGCAGCGTCCCTCACTTGCGCGATGGACATCAGCTCTTCTACTTCGACTCCGGTGTCATAACGGATACTCTGCGGGCAGTAAGCACAGTCTTCCGGACAGGCGCCCGTCTTGATGGACAATAACGTCGACACTTGGACTGCATTCGGGTCGAAGACCTGCCGGTGAATCCATTGCGCCCCAAAGAGTAGATCGTTGAACGGCAGGTCGAATAAGGTCGTCACCTCTGCCTGAGTCCAATCTGTTCGCGCCTCGCAGGAAAGCTCGAGGTCAGCCAGCGGCAGATGCGCGCCGGCGCGGGTTTCGATTTCAGTCACATTTGCAGACATAGTGTGCTCGCTCCCGAGCCCGTGGCGCTGGAGGATGGTTCAGTATCGTATGTGGCCTCTGGACCCTGTCAACTGAGACCGATCTCCGAAGTTTACAGCACCATGCTGGATTATCTGCTGCCGGAACGATGTCGGCTCTGTGCAGGGCCGTCCGAACGGGGCTTTTGCGCGGGCTGCCGTGCGGAGTTTGTGACCGTGGCCGAGCCGTGTCCGAAGTGCGCGTTGGCGAAGCCGGTCCGGCGATGCCCGCGAGACGGCGGCGACTGGCGGGTCACTCGTATCTTCGCGCCATTGAGTTACGAGTATCCGCTCACGGCACAGATTCACGCGTTAAAGTTTTCATCGGGGCGTCATCTCGGTCGCCCGCTCGGCTTAATGCTCGCCGAGCGCTTGCGGGAGCACTCAGAGGCGCGGGACGTCGACGCGATAGTCGCAGTACCGCTTCACCGCCATCGTCTGTTGAAACGCGGCTATAACCAGGCGCTGGAGATCGGTCGCGCCGTCGCCATCGAATTGCAGCTGCCGCTGCTGATCGCCGGTATCGCACGATCCGTGCCGACCCGGCCACAGTCGGAACTGGATATTCACGAACGTCGAGTCAGCGTGACGAATGTGTTTTCAGTGTCGCGGCGCCTGTCTGGCCGCAAAGTCGCGATCGTGGATGACGTCATCACGACCGGCGCTACCGTCAATGCGTTGGCCGTCGCGCTCCGAGATGCGGGTGCGGCCGAGGTTCAAGCCTGGGCCGTCGCTAGAACTCTCTAGCGGACTGCTCAAAACTCGTCAGAAATAATAAGCGAACAGAATTCCGACGAAAACGAAGCCGCCCGCCCAGGCATTATTAAGAAATGCGTTGAACGAACGCTGCGGGTCACGATCCTTAATCAGGTGCTGCTGGTACAGCATGAGCGCGCCGGCCGGCACAAGACCGACAAGATACTCCCTGCCGAGTTCCGCACTCTGCCCGACGAGCAAGAGCCCGAACAGAAACATCAACTGCAAGCCACCGATGAACACGCGATCGAGATCGCCAAACAACACGGCCGTGGACTTCACGCCGAGCCGCAGATCGTCGTCGCGATCCACCATCGCGTACTCCGTATCGTAGATCACGACCCAGATCATCGTCACAACGAACAGCAACCAGCCTTCACGCGGCACGTGCCCGAGCTGTGCGGCGAATGCCATCGGCACACCCCAGGAAAACGCGATTCCCAATACGAACTGCGGCGCCGAGACCAGTCGTTTCGCAAACGGATACACAACTGTGACTACGGCGCCGACGATAGCGAGCGACTGGGTCAGTCGATTGAGCGTCAGCACGAGACCGAGGCCGATCAGCATCAGTGCGATGAAGACGACCAATGCTTCAGTCACGGATACCTCTCCCGTCGCCAGCGGCCGATCGCGAGTGCGGCTGACATGTGGGTCGATATGCCGATCCGCGTAGTCATTAATGATGCATCCCGCAGAGCGCAACACAATCGTGCCCAGCACGAAGACCGCCAGGATCCCGCCGTCGGGGACGCCGTCAGCCGCGATCCATAGCGCCCAAAGCGTTGGCCACAGCAGCAGCCAGATTCCGATTGGGCGATGCAGCCGCGCTAACCGCGCGTAGGCACCGAGATGCTTTAACAGCATCCGTAGATAGCGGCCAAGCGGGGGTTTCAGCTTGAAATTGTTGGTCGGTCTTGGCACAACGAACACATTGTAGTCTGCGGGTTACACCTTCGCGTAGTGCGCCTGCCCGGAAAGCCAGCGTCGAATCAGCGGTTCTACGCGTTGAGGATATTTTTCGACCAACTCATCGGACAGGCGGATTACTTCGGGCAGTAGATGCGCGTCACGTACCAGGTCGGCGATTTTCAGTTGCATCACGCCCGTCTGACGTGTCCCGAGCACCTCTCCGGGTCCCCTGAGCTCCAGGTCCTTCTGTGCGACCTTGAAGCCATCCGCCGTCTCCCGCATGACCCCCAACCGTTCACGTGCAAGCTCGGACAACGGCGACTTATAGAGCAAGACGCAACTCGACGCGGCGGTGCCTCGGCCGACGCGACCACGTAGCTGGTGTAGTTGCGCAAGTCCCATACGTTCCGAGTTGTCGATCACCATCAGCGTCGCGTTGGGCACATCGACGCCGACCTCAATCACTGTCGTAGCAACCAACAGGTCGAGCTCGCCCGCCTTAAAGCTGCGCATAACGCGCTCCTTCGCGGACGACTTCATGCGTCCGTGGAGTAATGCGATCCTTAGCTCCGGCAACGCGGCTTGAAGCTCTTGCTCGACCTGCTCCGCCGCTTGAGAGTTCACGACCTCTGATTCCTCTATCAAAGGGCAGACCCAGTACGCTTGCTCGCCGCGCTGACAGTGAGCGAGAACTCGCTGCACAAGCTGTGGCCGCTTGCCCTCGGGCATCACAACCGTACGTACGGGTTGCCGCCCGGCGGGCAGCTCGTCAATGATCGAACAATCCAGATCGGCGTACGCCGTCATTGCCAGCGTCCGCGGGATCGGGGTCGCGGTCATCACGAGCTGATGCGGGACACGCGTGCCGTCCTTGCCCTTCAGCTTAAGCTCGAGACGCTGGTCGACACCGAACCGATGCTGCTCATCGACGACGACCAGCGCCAGATGTTGAAATCTAACTTCCTGTTGAAACAACGCGTGCGTACCTACGATCACCCGCACGTCGCCTGCCGCGATCTGCCCCAACTGCTCGGCTCGCGCAGCGCCGAGAACCGAGCCGGTTAAGCACGCGACGCTTATTCCCAACGGTTCGAGCCAGGCTCGGAAGTTCGCGTCGTGCTGCTCAGCCAGTAACTCCGTGGGCGCCATCACGGCGGTCTGCAAACCGTTTGCCGCCGCAACAATCGCAGCCGCAGCAGCAACGACGGTTTTACCCGAACCGACGTCGCCCTGCAGCAGCCGGTGCATCGGCGCGGCGCGTTGCAGGTCCTGGAGGATGGCGGCAAGCACTCGATTCTGTGCACGCGTCAAAACGAACGGCAACCGGCTACGGAAAGCGCTAACGAGCTTACCGTCGTCCGTCAGCGCGGTAGCCTGCTCACGCTGTCGACCCAGGTTGATTCGCAGCAGGCTCAATCGCTGCGCGACCAATTCCTCCAGCGCGATTCGCAGCTGGCATGGGTGCCGGCGGCTACTGAGCGACTCAAGCTCGGTCCCTTGCGGTGGGCCGTGTAAGAATTTCAGCGCTTCTGCCAGCCGCGGTGAGTCCTTGGGCAATCGATCGGCGAGGTAATCGGTCAGCGGAGCCTGCTCCAGCACGTCTAATGCCTGAGCCGCCAGTGCCCTCAAGCGCTGCTGGTGCAGCCCCTCGGTCGTGGGGTAAACCGGTGTAAGAACCTCGCTGGGCGGTTCCGTATCGGGACCGACCAAGCGGTACTCCGGATGAACCATCTCGCGGCCGGTCGGCCCCGCACGTACTTCACCGAAGCACCGAAGCGTCGCCCCCCGGACGAGGTTGTTTTGTTGGGCCCGCGAGAAATGAAAGAAGCGCAGCGTGATAGCACCGGTGCCGTCGGAGATCCGGCAGAGCATCGCTCGGCGGCCACGGTAGATGACCTCGGCAAGCTCGATTTTGCCCTCGGCAAGGACCTTCTCGCCCGGACGCAAGCTCCCTAACGGCCGCAGCTCAGTGCGATCCTCGTAACGTATCGGCAGCAAGCACAACAAATCGCCGACCGTATGCACGCCGAGACGTGCCAGGCGCTCGGCGAGCCGCGGCCCGATACCGCGCAGTACTGCGACGGATTGCTCTAGCGTGACGCGCGCTGCGTCACGAGGTTTGTACGAGTTCGACCGCGGGACCGCCTTGGAAGACACCGTGGTGGCAATCAGGGAACGAGAACGGCGTCCATCTCGACCGCGGCGCCTTTCGGCAACTGCGCCACGCCGATGGCCGCTCGTGCCGGATACGGTTCGGTAAAGTACTCGGCCATGACTTCGTTGACCGTCGAAAAGTCGCCGAGGTCGGTCAGGTAGACGGTCAACTTCGCGATATCGGCTAACGTACCGCCGGCTGCCTCGGCCACTGCCATTAGGTTGTCGAACACCCGGCGTATCTGTGGCTCCGCGCCGCCGCTCACGAGCTCCATGGTCTGAGGATCGAGAGGTATCTGGCCGGACAAATAAACTGTGTCGCCGGCGCGAATCGCTTGGCTGTAGGTGCCGATGGCTGCCGGTGCCGTATCGGTATGAATGGGCTGTTTAGACATTATCTCTTCCGGCCGTTCCCCCCACCGTTCCCCCCGCCGTTCGACTGACACGAACGACGCCAGGATTGGCGCGAATACTGCGAATTACTTGCGCGAGATGGCGACGGTCGCGGACATTCAACCTGAATGCCAACGTCGAAGCGTCTCCGTCCGCCTCGACTGCAACGTCGTCGATATTGCTCTGGGTCGCCGAGATACGCCCCGCGACCTCCGCGAGCAAACCGACGCGATTCATCGTCCTGACGTGAATCTCGGATTGGAACTCGCCTTTAATGCCGCGACGCCAGTCTACCGGGATCCACTTGGTCGGATTCTTCGTGTCTTCGACCACATTGTGACAGCCCGTGCGGTGAATAACGATGCCGCGACCACTCGACATGAATCCCATGATCTCGTCGCCCGGGATCGGATTGCAGCAACGCGCGTAACCTACGACTAGGCCCTCCGCGCCTGCAATATCGAGCGGCTTACCGACTTGGACGATTTCTCCGTCGTCGGTCAGCTCCTGCTGCGCCAGCATACCGGCCAATATAGGCGCTAATCGCTCTCCTAAGCCCAATTGCTCGTAGATGTCGTCCATCTCATCGACATGGAGTTCCTTTAGTAACAGCCCGATCTGGGCTTTTCGCAACCGCCGCAGATTGAGCGAGTAGGGCCGCAGCGCCTGACTTAGCAGTCGCCGGCCGAGCTCGCGAGCTTCGTCCTGCTTCAACCCCTTTAGGTAGCCGCGGATGGCATTGCGCGCTTTCGCCGTCGTGACGAAATTGACCCAGGTCGGGTTTGGCTTTGCGCCCCGCGCCGTCAGAATCTCGACGGTTACGCCGTTGTTCAACGTCGTCTTCAACGGCATCAGACGGCGGTCGATCTTGACAGCCACACAGCGGTTGCCGACATCCGTGTGCACGGCGTACGCGAAGTCCACGGCCGTCGCACCCCGTGGCAGCCGCTTGATGTCGCCCTTCGGTGTGAAGACGTAGACCTTGTCGGGGAACAGATCCACTTTGACCGTCTCGAGGAACTCTTCCGAGTTCGCCGATTTCTGCATCTCCATGAGGCCGGTCAGCCACTCCCGCGCCCGCGCTTCGGCGTTGTAGGTATGTTTGTCGACTGCCTTGTATTGCCAGTGAGCCGCAATACCGCGCTCAGCCACCTGGTTCATGTCCTCGGTTCTGACCTGCACTTCGAGAGGCGTGCCGCCCGGACCGAACAGCGTTGTGTGAAGCGACTGATAGCCGTTGACACGCGGAATGGCGATGTAATCCTTGAAGCGTCCGGGCATGGGTTTGTAGAGCTGATGAACCAGGCCGAGCACTCGGTAACAGCTATCGATATCCGGTACGACGATCCTCAGCCCGAACACGTCGACAATATCGGAGAGATGAAGATGTTTTCTACGCATCTTTGAATAGATGGCGTAGATGTGCTTCTCCCGAGCCACAAGCTCGCCCTCAAGGCCTTGGTCAGCCAGGTTTTTGCGGAGATTACTCTCGATCTTGCGCAGAAACTGTTTCTGGCTGCCGCTTGCTTTACGCACCGAGCGTTCCAGAACACGATAGCGAAACGGGCAGTAGGCCTTGAAACCGAGATCCTCGAGTTCAGTCTTCAGACCATAGATTCCGAGGCGATTCGCAATCGGTGCGTAGATTTCGAGCGTCTCTTTGGCGATGCGTCTCCGTCTCTCGGGCTCAAGGGCGTCGATCGTCTGCATGTTGTGAGTACGATCGGCGAGCTTGACGAGAATCACACGGAGATCCTTGACCATGGCAAGCAGCATCTTGCGAAAGCTTTCCGCTTGCGCTTCGGCGGCACTGTCGAAATGAAGCTTATCGAGCTTGCTGACGCCGTTGACGAGCAGCGCAACGCCGCGGCCGAATTCTTTCTCGATGTCCCTTAGCGTACACGGCGTGTCTTCGACCACGTCGTGTAGCAGCGCGGCCTTGATCGAGCCTGAATCCAGATGCAGGCCGGCCAAAATCCTGGCCACCGCGACAGGGTGGGTGATGTACGGCTCACCGCTCAGCCGCTCCTGCCCTTCGTGCGCCCTCGCACTGAATTCGTGCGCAGCGAGAATACCAGCGATGTCTTCCTCAGACAGGTAGGTTGCTAATTTCGTTAATAACGGCTCGAACTCATCGCCCCGCCAGGCGGCGGGTAAGCGGTCGCGAATGGCAGCACCGTAATCCATGGTGAACTCTCATGCGTCTCGCCAAGCGGGACGCCGGGCCCATCAGGTGCCCTGCGTCAGTCGCCGATAGAGATCGGGCGGATTGCCAGCAAGTCCTCGGGGATGACCGGGGGTCTCGAGTCCATATCGAGCAGATCCTCCATAGGCTGGTCTCGCTCGGTGAGGATACTCTCCGTAATGTAACCCTCTGCAACTTCGCGCAGCGCGACTACAGTCGGCTTATCGTTTTCCCAATCGACCATGGGCTCGGCGCCATTAGCTAACTGGCGCGCACGCTTCGCTGCCACGAGCACGAGCTGGAACATGTTCGGGATTTTTTCGCTACAGTCTTCGACTGTGATTCGGGCCATTACGCACCCTCCTTGGCTATCTCGTCGGGCCAGTGTACTGCATGAGCCCCCAGCGTAGCCATACGAGCAGACACATTGTGTGAAAATGCGCAGACGCCCAGCAGTCGTTATAGGCCCCGCCGTTACTGACTGACGGCCATGATCTGCTCGACCTGGGCGCGAATTTCGGCGGAGTCGGCACGATTCTCGGTGCCCTCAGAGCTGACGATTGCCGCGAGTTCGTCGGCAGCTTTGTCGAGATTGTCGTTGATGACAACGTACTCGAACTCGCTCCAATGCGTCATGTCGCTCAGTGCGTCGCGCAACCGCCGCGTGATGACCTCCTCGGCGTCGGTCTTCCGGCCGCGCAAGCGACGCTCTAGCTCATCGCGGCTCGGTGGCATGATAAAGACGCAGACCGCATCGGGCCTCCGCTCACGCACTTGTTGCGCGCCTTGCCAGTCGATCTCAAGCAGTACCGACCGCCCACCGTCGATGAGCGACTGAACGTAAGCTTCGCTCGTGCCGTACCAGTGGTCAAAGACTTCGGCTGACTCGAGAAATGCGTCATGGTCGCGCATCGCACGGAACTTTCCCTCGCTCACGAAGAAATAATCCTCGCCATGAACCTCCTTCTCGCGCTTCGGTCGCGTCGTGTAGGAGATCGAAAACTTGAGTCGGGCCTCGCGCTCGAGCAGCTTGTGCACGAGCGTCGTCTTGCCGGCACCCGAGGGTGCGGCTAGAACGATGAGTCGACCAGGCTCGGTCTTTGTCACGGGCGTCTCCGGAGAATGGATGCGCGAATGATAGCCGACGGACGGCCTGTTGCGGTCGTTGATCGGCTCAAATACGGGGACGGTCTACCTAACTTACCAACTACATTGATCTGTCTAGGAAGATAGGTAGACCGTCCCCGTATTTGAGCCTACTCCAGGTTCTGTACCTGTTCGCGCATCTGCTCGATCAGGACCTTGAGTTCGACGGCCGCGCGGGTCAGTTCCTCACTCTGCGACTTGGACGACAGCGTATTGGCCTCGCGATTGAGCTCCTGCATCAGAAAATCGAGCCGCCGGCCGATCGGCTCGGCCCGGCCGAGCACATCGCGAATCTCGGTCACGTGACTGCCGAGCCGGTCGAGCTCTTCCGCAACATCCAGACGTTGAGCAAGCACGACGAGCTCCTGTTCGAGCCGGCCGGAATCCGCTTCG
>Ga0255049_10000208_pt1 | contig 35847 bp, 68 predicted proteins | sample JV7_2_3_MG_FD_183615 | JGI IMG/M metagenome (GOLD analysis project Ga0255049, IMG submission 183615) | Seawater microbial communities from Jervis Inlet, British Columbia, Canada - JV7_2_3 | ecosystem: Environmental > Aquatic > Marine > Inlet | place: Canada: British Columbia | collected 2016-10-06 | reverse complement strand
TGTCAATGAACTTAAACGTCTTGTAAAGGTACATAAGCATGAGTAAGATAAAACTTAACATAGCAGTGCCTAATTCGCTTAGTGATATTACACTTGGACAATACCAACAGTATTTAAAGGTGGTTGATACCAACAAGGACATAGAGGATGTAGAAGATTTCCTTAACCTAAAGGCTTTGGATATATTCTGTGGATTAGCACTAAAAGAGAGCTATAATTTGCCGGTAAAGCATTTTATGTTCGCATTAGAACAGCTTGAATCCTGTTTTGGAGAGGAAACGCCCTTAATAAGAAGGTTTCAGACTAGGGATGACTCAGGAAAACAGCATGAATTTGGTTTTATACCTGATTTAGAGGAAATGTCAGTAGGAGAATACACTGATATAGAGAAATATATCTCTAATTGGCAAGAGATGCATAAGGCTATGGCGGTCTTATTTAGGCCAATAAAGACCAATTTCCCTAAAGAAATGTATGAAATATACGAATATAAGGGAAGTGAAGAGTATGCGATGGCAATGAAAGAGCTTCCTGTGAGTATTGTACTCGGTGCAGTGGTTTTTTTTTACCGTTTAGGGATGAAATTATCAGAAAATATGATGGATTATTCAAAGAAGCAAGCGGAGAAGTTGGGGCAAGAGAGCGAAACTTTGCTAAAAGGTGGGGATGGTACTCTTCTTTCCATGTACTCTGTCAGGGAAACGCTGCTAGAATCAATGAGGTTTCAGAGATTCCACTCCATCAGGCCTTAATGTTCCTTATGTACGAAGCAGAGAAGAATGAATTAGAATTAAACAGTATGAAAGACAATGGTACAGGTATATAATATTTTAGATAGCATAAGAGACCATTTTAGGAATGATGGTATAACAAAAACGGTATCCTATGGTGATTTACCTGAAATAGACAATGATAAGACAACTATTTTCCCATTATCACACATGGATATAGAAAACGCTGTTTTTGATAACAATATCATAACATTCACCATAAATATACTCACATTAGACCAAATTGACCACAATAAGAGTGCTGAAAGTGAAGATGAGTTCTTTGGTAATGATAATTTACACGATGTTTATAATACTCAGTTCGTTGTAATGACAAAACTGATTAATTCATTAAGAAGGGGTGCTTTAAACGATTTGAACATAAAATTAGGAGAAGAACCGACTGTAGAGCCATATGAGGACAGGTTTGAGGGTATGTTAGCTGGATGGTTGGCACAAATAGAGATTCAAGTACCAAATGATATAAGTAAAGGTGGCTGCTAAGATAATATATACACGTACAACCTCTGCAATGAATAAATGGGGTGAAATCTTCGTTGAGAAACTAAAGACCCAAATGAAGATAGATAAAACAGATGCCAGTGGTAAGACCAGAAGAAGTATTAAACAGGAGACAAAGGAAACAACAACCCATATATTATCAGATGGGAAGGGGCCAGCTGCTACACTTGAATTGATAGACAAAGGATTCCGTCCTAAATCACCACCAGCTGGTAAACATTTGGATGGGATAGTACAGTGGATGAAAGACAAAGGGGTTCATCCAAAAAGGAAGGGTAAGTTTGTTAGACGGACTAGAGCATCATACAGAAGAGCAGCTACCGCCATTGCTATAGGGATAAGTAGAAGAGGTGGTATTAGAAGGTTTAGTGGAGGTTCTGGAATACTTGATTTTACATTCAACAGAATAGCCCCTAGTTATGAAGAAAATGTTATGGGTGCTTACGTGGATGATGTGGAAGCCCATTTGAATAAGAACACAAAAAGAGTAGTGAAATGAGTTGTAAACCAACATTTTTATTAAAGCCATCTGCATATAAAGCTAATAATCTATACGCTATACTACCTGATAACGGTGATGGTGATATGAACGTATCTTCTTACATAGGAAATGGCACACGTGTTAATAGTGAGGGATTAATAGAGGCTGTGGCAACGGATACACCAAGATTAGACTATCATAATGGAATTGGTTTATTATTAGAGCCAACTAGGACTAACTTAGTATTCAACAGTGAAGCCCTTAGTGGTGCTAATTGGACACACACCAACACCCAAACAGCAAATGACACCATTTCTCCTGATGGGGATAAGACTGGTAGCAAAATACAGGATAGTTCTAATGCGGATAGTCAATATTCAAGATTCTTAATGAACGCAAGTCAAACTGATGGAACTGTTCTGACTTTCTCTGCATTTGTCAAGTTCGGCAATACGGACAGTATTAGGGTACAGGTTTCTGCATTTACAGTAGCGGATAATTATGAGGTAGATATAAATGATGACCTGACCACAACAGCTGTAAGTGATGACTTTGGTGGAACTGTGACTAAAGTGGAAGATTATGGTGATGGATGGGCTAGGGTTATTACTACATTGACCATATCAGGAACAACACAAGTAAGATACATATTCTACCCATCATACTCAACTAGCGGTGCTAATACAGGACACTGTTGGTTGTGGGGTGCTCAAATAGAGGTTGGTGCTTTTGCAACTAGCTACATACCGACAACTAGCTCTCAATTACAAAGGTTATTTGACTCATTAAACGTAGGTAGTGTAGTGACAAATGGATTAATCAACGAAACGAGTGGTGCTCTGTATGTTGACCTAGAAGTGACTGATGATGACCAGGATGCGGGAACAACTATAGCTAGAATAGGTACTACTAATGGATATGTAGCTGTTTACGGTAAAACAACTGGAAGTGGTTATGGAAGAATATCCCTACAGAATACAGACACAACAACAGTTACTTACACAGCAACGACAACCAAGAGACTAAAGGCTTTATTTAATTTATTTGGCGATAGTACGGAAGTTTGGGTGAATGGAACTAAGGTTATAACAGAAGCATCTGACCTTGAACTAACTGATGAGATTCTATTACTAAGGGGTCAAGGTGGGGCTGCTAAAATAAAGGAAGTGGCAATGTATAAAAGGGTATTGAATGATACTGACTCAAAATCTAGAACACAATGATAAATCTAAGAAGCCCATATTTTGTAATAAAACAAACAGCCAACTTAACACAGGTTGACTTGGATATATCTACATATGTTGGTACACTATCCACAGATGAACCAGCTGCACAGTACAGTCTAACATCAGGTGCTATTACACCAGCCACAGGCAACCCCTATGTAGTTTTTGATATAGCTGACTTGGCAAGGGATTTCATAGAGTCTACATTCGATGGCACATACACCTCAACATGTGTTTGGGTAGCCTATCAGATAACAGAGTACATAAGTGATGTGGCTCAAACACCAGAAGCCGTTGTCCGTATAGAGGGATTTGACGGATATAGGTATTTTGAGGAAGGTGTGCAGAGTAATGATGAAACATATACAGCACCAGACTTATTGCAATCAAACACATTGATATACAAGAGTGATGATGGTGTAGTTAGAGTACCAATATTACAAACCAACATAACTGACGTTTACTTCCTGTATAAAGGTGAAATAGTGGATAGTGAGTCAATTACAGCTACAAGACTAGAAACAACAGATATAATACAGTATGTAAGTAACACAGGAGCTTCCTACGACACTTTTAAGGCAAGGGTGGAGGCTGTAAGTGCCACCTTTGAAGAAAGTGCGTTAGAGAACGTCTTTAAGCGTTATTATACACATCCTTGTGATGCCGTTATATTAGATGATGGAACCACGCAGACTAAATTAACCGTCAAAGATATACATGAACAAAAACACACACCATATAAACTAACATTCGTAAACAAGTTTGGTGCATTACAGGACTTATGGTTCTTTAAGAGGTCTAGATTGAGTATTTCAACACAGAAGAAAACCTATAAGTCCAATATATTAAGTATAGGCACTTATGACACAACACACCACCAAGAGAAGATATTAGATAAGAACGGTAGGGAAACATTGCAAATGAACTCAGGTTGGTATCCAGAAGATTATAATGAAGTGTTTAAACAGCTATACCTAAGTGAAGTTGTATGGATAGATTATGATGGTAGTATATTACCCGTTAATGTTAGTGATAATGGCATGGAATTTAAGACCAGTGTAGGAGACAAGTTAATAAACAATTCTATTTCAATTGATTTTGCGTTCAATAAGTTAAATAACATAAGATAGATGTTAGACGTAAGTTTATACATACAAGGAAGTAAAACTGACATGTTTCAGGATGAGAACATAAATATAACTGATACCATACAGAATATAAGGGACATATCCTCTCTATTTACCTCATTCACACAGGATTTCAGTTTACCAGCATCCAAAAACAACAATAAGATATTTGGACACTGGTACAATAAGGATATTGACGGTGCTTTTGATGCTAGATTTTCATTGCCAGCTGAAATAAAGATAAGTGGTGCTAATTACAAAACAGGTAGTATAAAACTGACTAATGTAAAGTTAGAGAATAATAAAGCTATATCTTATGCTATCAGGTTCTATGGTGATGGTATTGATTTAAGGGATGCTCTTTCGGATAAGACACTATCATTCCTTAACATGGAAGCCTATAACCATGCTTACACTGGTGCAATAGTAAGGGATGGATTAGAGCTTGGATTATCTGGTGGCGTTAGGCATGTTGATGCGGATATAATATATCCTCTTATAGCGCACACAAAGAGATATGTTTATGACTCTACCGCATCACCACAGTTCTATGATACAACAGATGGGAATAGATTGGAGTATAACCAATTAAAACCAGCTATAAGGCTTATACATATTATAGAAGCCATAGAGAATGATTTTAATTTAACATTTACCAGGGATTTCTTTAGTGAAGATGAGTTTAATGACCTTTATATGTGGCTCAACAGGGCAGAAGGAGTTATTAATGGTGAAGCTGACCAATGGAGTTTGATAGAGGCTGATGATTACACATACACAGCTGCGAATGTGGATAATGCATATTATAATGGCTCATTTGTTGGTTGGTTATCTTCCTATGGAAAGAATATGCCAACTTATCCAACAGGATACGCTACAGCATGGGATGTGACATTTGATGTGGTAACGGGTGGAAGTGGTAATTATGACATAACCATTCTTAATATAGCTAATCCATCTACTGATATATTGTATCAGGAGTTTGATATAGCGGCTGGAAGTAAGAGTATTGACCTTGAATATGGTTTTGGTACAGTAAATCCTATTGACTATAACTCTGAGAAGGCATATCAACCAAGGATATACATACAATCAGATAGCACTGTGACCACTGTTGATGTGGATATGACATTAGTTAAGACAACATATAATGTTGGTGCTGCTCCTACCGTTGATGCGGGTGGCATATATGATATTACACAGGTTACAGCCGTAACTGAGATTAATGTGAGTAATCAAATGCCTAATCAAAGGATAATGGACTTCCTTATGGGAATATTCAAGATGTTCAACCTTACAGCGTATAAGGATGATGATGGTGATATTTATGTGGATACCTTGGATAATTTTTATGGATTAGGTGTTGATAGGGATATAACGAAGTATGTTGACATAACTACCTCTGAAATCAAACCATCTATATTATATGATACGGTTGAGTTTAAATACGCTGATGTAGATACCAAACTGATACAGAAAAGAGAGGAAATTCTTGATGACAGGTTTGGTGATTTAAGTTACAATCTAGGTAATGTGTTCGGCAACTCAACATATACAGTTGATGTCCCGTTTTCACATTTGATGTTTGAACGATTAGAGGAACTTGGCACAAGTGGATATGCTAATATGCTGTTTGGTTGGTTTGTGGATGATGGTGATGAACCTATTGCACCCGATGAACCATTGATATTCTATAATAACGGAACACAGACATTAGCCGATATAGAGTGGGAATACGACTCTGGTGCTGTAAATACACAATCATACCAAAGGGCGGGTAACTCTAGGTCAACTGGTGGTGTACAGACAATAAACTTTAATGCAGAACTTGATGAGTGGGATAGAAATACATTCACTCAATCATTGTTCGCTAATTACTATGAGAACTATATTACTAGCGTATATGGTGCTGCAAATAGAATAAGAACCGTTGAAGCATATTTACCACCATCATTTATTCTTAATTATGGTATGAATGATAAGATTATAATACATGGACAAAGCCATAAAATAAACTCAATAAGTATAGACTTGATTGATGGAAAAAGTACATTGGAACTTATAACAGAATCTAAAGAGCTTGTGACAGAATGATAAAGAACATAATACAAATATTAGCTGCTAGTGATTGGTATATCGGTGATGAGGACATTGATATAGCAAAGGGGAAGTATGCAGCACCTAAAGGATTTAAGGGGCTAAAGAAAAAGATTAAGAGATGGCGATAAAAAAGACCACATATATCATAGAAGTCGATACCGCTAATGGCAAGGTAAAGATTGATGGCATTACAAAGGGATTTGTAAATGCTGAACTTGCCGCTAAGAAGTTAAACACAACTCTAGCCACTACCAGTAAGAAAATGGGTCAAACCGTAGATAAAACTGGATTAGCTGGTGCTGCTGTTGTGGAATTAGGTAGAACCATATCGGATTCCAACTTTGGTCTTACTGCAATGGCGAATAACATTTCTCAGTTATCAACCTTATTCGTTACTTTAATCGCTACAACAGGAAGTCTGAAAAAGGGTTTATTAGCTATGAAGGCTGCTTTCCTTGGCCCACTTGGTATAATTGTTATATTCCAAATAGTTATTGCCGTTATGGAACACTTTGCTATAGAGGCAAAGAAAACAGGTAAAGCCGTTAATGATGTTGCAAAGGCATATAGAAATGCTGGTACTGAGCTTGAATTAATGTTAGAACTTGACGAAAGCCTTACGGAGAGACAGCGAGAAAGCATAGAAGAAAGGATAAAACTACTTAAAGAGGAAGCTAAGGTTAGAGCGCAAATAGCACAGCTACAGAAGTTACAAGGTGACTTGATAGAGATAGAGATGAAGCAGCTTGGGGATTTTGTTCCTTGGTATCAGGCTTTGTGGGAAAGTGTTAAATCTGGTGATATATTGTCTGGTGGAGCTACTCGTTCACAGGATTTCATAACATCGGTTATGGGTCTTGGTGAGGAAAACAAAGCAAAGGCTAGGAAGGAAATAGAGGACAAGATAGCTGACCTTATAGCAAGTATAGATATTGATGCGGTAAATAGATTAACTAAAGATAAGATAGGTAAAAAAAGGGAAGAGCTAAAACATACTAAAGGGAAATCCTTTGGATTGGTATTTGACCATTTGTTTGATGCTGAATATAAAACCGATAGACAGAACTTAGCAGCAGAGGAATTACAAGCTGGTCAGGCGTTTTTAAATGCTGAGTTAAAGCTTTTAGGGGAATCTCAAAAGAGGAAAGATGCCTTAAGAGATGATGAAATAGCGGCAGACCAAATGGCTTTTGAACATAAAATGATGCTGTATGATGGAATAGGGCAAGGGTTAAATGCTCTTGGTGTTCTAATGGGTGAAGCTACACAAGAAGGCAAGGCAATAGCAGCAGCGGGAGCTTTGATAGATACTTATGCTGCAATAGCGGGTGTGCTTAAAGGGGCTGGTAAAGGCCCATTAGGAGGTGTTCCTGGATATGCAATAGCACAAGCTATAGGAGTTGGTTTGTTCGGCTTCGCACAGGTCAAGAAAATATACGATGTTAAAGTACCAGGAGGGAGAGGTGGTGTTAGCGGTGATACAGGAGATACTGGAACAACAGAAATTCAACCACCTAACTTCAACATAGTGGGAGGTTCTGGTATAAATCAGCTAAGGGATGTTATTATAGGTGAACTGAATAAACCTAATAAAGTCTTTATTACGGCTAAAGATGTACGGACAGCAGCTGAATTGGATAGGAATATAGTAGCGGGTGCTACAGTTGGTTAATTGATACAAAAGCCTACAAGTGGCGTTATATAAATATATAATACAATAGAAATGGATACAGTAGAATTACTTATAAACGAAGAGTTGGAATTGGATGGGGTATTTGCAATTAGCCTTGTAGAAGAACCAGCTATTGAATCTAACTTCGTTGCGCTTAATAAACACGAAGTTGCTTTAAAGGTGATCGATGAGGATAAGAGGATAGTTTTAGGCATTGCCCTAAAGCCAAATAAGAAGATACCTAGAAGGAAGGGTGATTATGTGTACAACGTGGAATTTTCCAATGAAACGGTTAGAAAAGCATCTGAACTATACCTAAGCAACCTACACAGTAATAATACTACGGTAGACCATAAAGACTTGGTTGAAAACGTATCATTGTCTGAAACATGGATAGTTGAAGATGTTAAAAAGGATAAAACAGCTTTATATGGAATAGATGCAGCTGTTGGAGATTGGGCTATTGCAATGAAGGTGAATAATGATGATGTTTGGGCAGATGTTAAGAAAGGAACTTATCTAGGCTTTAGTATAGAGGGAATGTTCGATGAAAGTATTGTAGATAAGAACGAACAAAAGTTTAACCAGATAAAAGAAATACTGAAAGATGTCTAGAGTAGGAACAGTGGACTTTACGGAACAGGTTGATGGTGATACCTTCTTAACAAAGGAGATAAATTTCTTTGCCTCTGATGGAACTACTCCATTAGATTTATCAGATGCCACCCCTAAAGTACAGATACGAAGAGGGAGTTATAATGGTAAGTTAATGAAAACAGCTGTTATTGGTGATGGGTTAACATGGGCAGACCAATCACAAGGAGAACTACAGTTCGGTAATTTAGCTACTGTAGGATGGGATGGTGCTGGTGATTATTACTATGACCTACAGCTGACCTATGCAACATCTGGTATCGTAAGAACTTATCTAAGGGGTAAGATAGTATTAATAGATGATTCAACAGCGGCATAATGGCAAATATTATAAACATAACAGTAGACGATACAACTGAAACCATAAATATAACAGTTAATGATGGAATAATAACAACCGCTGGAAGTTCTGCTACGTTCATTAATGATTTTTGGGTAATCAAAGGAGTCAGTAATGTTGCTGCGACAATAGAGGTTGATGATTATATTTCAGGATGGATTGGTGAAGTTTGGGTGAGTGGTAAGGTTTTGACCATTCCTGTAACGGATGTAAGTGATTTAAGTAATGCGGTACAAGGAGAAATAATTTAATTATGAAAAAGATATTATTATTTGCATTTGCCCTGTTTATCGGGGCTTTGTCATACGGGCAGAACATTTCGTTTAATGCTTCAACATATAAGGGTATGACAACTACTCAAAGGGATAACCTAAGCACTACAAGTGTTTATCCCGTACTGTATAATACCACTACTGGACAATACGAGAGGTGGAATGGCTCTGCTTATGAAGTATGGGATGCTACATTCAGTGAGCTGAATAATCTATCAACAGTTACGTGGGTGAATGTTCCTGATGCCAATATTACGGAATCAAGTGTTACCCAACATGAAGCAGCTTTAACTATTGTAAGTTCAAATATAACAGATGGGACTATAACAGCACTTGATATAGGTAATAATGCAGTAACAACAGGTGAGATATTAGATGATTCTGTCACCTTGACCAAAATGGCAACTGGTTCGGTTGCATCAGATGAAATATTAGATGGGGAGGTAGGTAATGCAGATTTAGCCGATAACGCTGTAAACTCGGCAAAAATAAACGATGGAACAGTTGGCACATTGGACTTAGCTAATAATTCCATATTAGAAGCAGACCTCAATGTGGATAGCGCACCCACAGATGGGTATGTTTTAACGTATGATAGTGTGGGTGCTAATTTTGATTGGTTAGACCCATCTTCATTAGGTGGTAGTGGCGATGATGTTTCCACTTTCTCTGAAAAGACAGGTGCTTTAGTCGGAACTGATAGACTTGTGGGATTAAGTACGGCAACTGATTTCAATGAAACCATAAGCGGTATTCCTTTATCTATTTTCAATGATGATTTAACACACACAACAGATACTAATCTAGATATAGACACAAGCGCAAAGCTAGCTGCAATAGTGGGTGATGAAACAGGTTCAGGTGCTTTGGTGTTCGGTACATCACCAACATTTGTAACACCAGTATTAGGCACTCCATCAAGCGGAGTTGGAACTAATCTAACAGCTTTAACAGCTGCTAATGTTGATATATCGGACATAGGCTCAATTATAACAGCCACAGATGTTGAAGGTGCTTTAGCAGAGAACAGAACACAAATAGATATAAACACAGCCACAGAGGGGTTTGAAATAAAATCAACAGCGGAAACAGGTGCTGTAAAATTCCTTCGTGAAGATGGGGATGATAGTTCGAGTTGGCAACTTATAACATCTGCAAGTATAACGGACGGGACTATTGTAAATGCCGATATAGCGAATGACACAATTGCAGAGAGTAAGTTGGAAATATTCAATGCTCCTATTGACGGCTACCACTTAGGATATGATTCTGTTAATGGTATGCAATGGGAGGTTGATGCAGGTGGTGGCGGTGATATTTACCTTCACCCTAATTCAGATGTTTCAATAGATTCCATTTATGTAGGTACAGCTGCACAGATAGCGGCAAGGCCATTGGGAACTGATGTATTGTCTTTTGCTACGGATGCCACAATACAACTAACGGATTTAACAGATGTGAACACCGCAACAGTGACTAATAAAAATGTATTGGTTGCTGATGGTGTTGATTTTGAAAGTAGGGCATTGACGGTAGCGGATATTACCTTTTCATCAGAAGTTGATTTAGGAGCAAATAGCATTGGTGCTACAGCACAATCGGCAACAGGGGATGGAACAACCACAATAACTTGGGCGAATGGTAATCTATTCAATTTCCAGTTTGGGGCTTTCAATGAAACATTCACTTTCACAGCACCGACCAATCCAGGAACATTCGTATTAAAGTTAGTCCAAGATAGCACAGGGAGTAGAACGGCCACATGGCCTGGAACAGTTGAATGGCCTGGAGGAACAGCACCAACCCTGACAACAACAGCAACAACGGGAACGGATATTATGACCTTTTATTATGATGGTACTGGTTGGTTCGGGGTATCATCTTTAGACTTCCAATAATATGAAGAAACTTATTTTTATATTGTTTTTATCACCTCTTTTATCAATGGGGCAAATGGTTCCTTTTGGGTTTATGGCTGACGTTATCGCTGCTGGATGTACAGCAGACCCAAATGAACAGGTGACGACAGGCAACGCATTCAGTGACCCTAATTGTAATGAAACTAACGGGGTTGCAGGGACGAATACCAATTTTGCAACCAGGACAAGTGATGCATCTGACCCCAATGTAGGGAGTTATGCCCTTGCTGTTGAATCACCAGACGGTGGTACTGGATTTGTTTACTACGGTATTAGCGTGACCAGTGGCGATGATTTTGATGTTTCCTATGATGCGAAAGAATCTGTCGGCAGTAATGCTAACTTCTTTATAGGAGGTCTTGCTATAAGTAATAACGGCTCACAGAACTTAACTACTTCTTGGGTCACGTATTCATTCTCGACAACCGCTAATGCAACAGGAACTATGCAGTTAAGATGGTATCCCGCAAGGAGTAATGGAGCAGGGAACACAGGGGATATTGTTCTGGTAGATAATGTAAGCGTTATAAAAACAAATTAATGAAAAACATACTTTACATATTGTTATTGTTCGGGTTTGTTGCAAATGCACAGGTGAATCTTTCGACGTATGGCGCAGTAGGTGACGGGGTGGCTGATGACAGGGCGGCAATCCAAAACGCACTTGACAACGAAACCAATCTTATTGCTGATGCAGGCAAGACATTTAGGGTAACGGGGCTTATCGCTATTGACCAAAACCAAATTAACACCATTGACTTCAATAATTCCGTTATAGAAAAGGACTTTACTACTGACTGGGTGCTATTCATAAACAAGCCGAACTATTCTAACTCTTTAACTACAATAAAGAACCTTGAAATAGATGGGAACTCCAAGTATGGGCAATTGCTGTTCACCAACTCAAGGACAAACTTAACCAATGTAGAAGTACACCACGCTGTTGAAAACGATAAGGACAGTGGACCTAGGGGAATAAGCATAACGGTAAGGGACAATATAGGTGTACGCGGTGAGTGGCTTTTTGATAATGTACACATACATGATATAAAGAATACTGATAGAACAGGAACCCCAAGGTCACAGCCTTATGGTGGGTGGGGTGCTGGGATGGAAATATTCTGGTTGGAGCAAGTTCTTGGTACAGGGATGCAATTTGTGATGATCAACAGTCAGATAAATGATGTTTACGGTGACGAGGCAAGCGGTTTAATGGTGAATAGTCAACTCATTGATATTTCAAATACCAACAATACATTGTGGTTCGAGAATGTAACCATAAAGGATTGCGAAAGAAGGGCAGCAAAAATGTACACGGGAAACCAAACATGGGTTAATTCCAATATTCATGCGGTTGACAGGACAAATCCAAATTTAGCACTAGATTCAGCACCCGCTGGGCTGTTCAATATAGGCAACAGAAGTGCCGCAGTTGGTTCAAACAATAATTTAATTTGTGGTACGACTTTTCATGCAGCACCTGGTACTTGGGGTTCGGGTGCTATGGATGCTTGGGAGGTGGATTTTTGGTTTGGTGGAGACCTTGCTAAAAATGGAACAGAAGTAGAAATCAGGAATTGCACTTTTCAATCAGGTGATGACCCAAATACATCTTGGGCAAATGCCGCTGCTCAAATACAGCTTTATGGTGAAATCAATAGTTTTAAGATATGTAATTCAAATATAGGGATTGCATCAACAGCCGCAAGGGGTATAAAACTTGATAAAGGGCCTAACTTCGCTTTGCAAGGTGGTGAAAAATTACAGATTGATTCAAACAATACCTATACTAATAGTGAAGCTAAATTTGTAGAGGACTTTACCGTAACAACAGAATATGTTATATCGGATTTAAGTGGGTCTTGTGCTGTATGCCCTACTTATGCTGGTTTACCAGGAGGCACCCCTGTTACTAGTGTAGAGGTGTTCCCTGTTTCAGATAAAATGTTGGTTAGTGGAACTAGACAGGCAACGGAAGTTATTTATCCAGAATTATCGGATGATAAAACAGGGGCATGGTCAACAAGCAATGGCGCAGTTGCGACTGTATCGGTAGGCGGTTTGATTACAGCAATAGGAACGGGAAGTTGTACAATAACCTTCACAACCACAGATGGTTCTTTTACAGACACCGTTGCGGTAACGGTTGAAAGTTCCACAACAGAGGATTCGATAATGATACTTAAACCACAGGGGTATTATACACCTACAAGTGGGGATGCTGATAGTTGGGACGATACAAGCGGATTTGAACTGCATGGAACAGAGGTTGGGACTATAACATTTACGGACGAAGCTAGTTTTGATGGTAGTTCCTATTATGATATAGATGACCCTACTGATTTTAATAATTACATTCCGCAGACAGATGAATTTACATTGGTTTGGCGAGAGGGTGATTCAGCACCAACAACAGGGTATTCGTGGTCATTGGCGCAGCCAGGAGCATTTCAGATTGGCCCTGCGTATAATTCAACCCCTGCTGATTTTCAAGGGGTTTGGTTGGGCGGCCTGTTGGAAGACGCACTTACGATTGACCCGAACAACAATAGATTGTTTGTTTTAATAGTGGAAACAAACCAATTCAATTTATGGGCTGATGGTGTTCAGATTATAACCAACAGCACAAATATAGGCACAGCAACGGTCACAACGGCTAGTCCGAATATAGGAGGAAGGACTGATGGGTCTTATTTAATGAATAGTGGAGGGACATTAGATATAGTGGCAACCATCCCTAAAGCGATAAGCGTAGCGGAAAGAGAAGCAATAGAAACGGAATTTATAGTAAATACACCACCATCAAGCGACAACTCAACCAAACCAGCAAGTGCAAATGGTGAACCAGTTTATTTCCATGGAACAACTAAGAAATTATTAAACCCAAATTAAAATAAAGAGTATGAGCATATTTAAAGATGATTTAGGAAATTGGAGCAGCAAGAGAACCGTTGGTTTGTCTTACGCTGCGCTAGGTATTTTAATGGTTGTAGGTGGTATTTTTATGCCTAGCTACGATACGGATATAGACATTCTTATAGTAGTTATTGGTACGGCTTTAACTGCATTAGGAATAGCATCGTTACCAAAGAAACCAGACATTCAATCAATAACGCCTCCACCAGGAAAACCACCAGGAGATGAGCCTGACAACTAACACTTGTAAGAGGTTAAAAGCACTTTGTTTATACGGGTCTATTGTAACTATATTCGTATCAAACCTAATTAACTATTTCTATAGTTATAAATACTTAAACGACTCTGTTCTGCAATGGAGGTTTGCGATGGTATCAATCGCAATAGTGATGTTTCTGATGTCTTTTTATATGTGGCTTACAGAAACGATGAAAAAGAATAGAATAAAAATATTAATAACAGGATGGTCTGCCTTATACCTCCTATTTAACCTAATTGGGGTTGCTCTTGGATATACCTTACATACCAAAGGATTCATGGCAATACTATTTATAATAACCTTTGCGGGTGTAGGACATATATGTATCAGATTATGGCAGAAATACTTATAATGAAAAGTATTAAGTTACTTATTGGCTGGTTTTGTTATATAGGAACAGGGTTTGTTGCTGTAGACCAATTGCCAGGGGTGGATGTTGTTAAAGGGCTTAATGTATCGCCTCCTATGCAACATATTATAATATATCTTTTGATATTATTTTGGGTAATTAAAATAGCGTGGTTCGTTTACGATAAGTTCTTTCTTGAAAGGAAGGAACGAAACCTTAATATGGATAAAACCAAAGAAGAGATAACGGATTTAAAAGATAATCATATAAAGTGAAAAAGGAGGACTGTAACATCCTCCCCTCTCGGTAATCGCCTTATCCCACAAAGATAAGGCATTCACAGGGAATCACAACATAGGAAAACCTTATAAATTAAGAGGTTCATCTTGTATCATAAAATATAAACAAATGAAACTAAAGGACTATTATCACGAATTACCAGAAGGATTTAAAATATTGATTTGGTTTGTGCTCGGTGCATTGAGTCACGCTATCTTCTGGTGAATATTACTGGTTATTAAAATATACATTCTATTACCATGAGTATAGAGGAATTTAAACATAAGATGCCATTGACTATAGGTGCTATAGTTTGGATAGCTGCTATCAGCTTTTCTATGGGTATGCTCTATAGTGATAATATGAATATGGCAAAGAAGATAATCACTGATAAGAAGGATGCAAGGGATTACACAGAACAGGAAGTCGGTGGATTAAGAAGTGATTGGGAACGGCACAATGAGATATTGAAGGAGAGTGAGGAACAGGTGCTGAAAAGAATAGATGAATTGGAGAAATATCATAAAAAATAGTTATGGATTTTGGAGAAAGAGATTAATATTTAAATAAAAAAACAATGGCATTAGTAAACAACGGAACAAAAATTTCAATACCACTAGCATTAATACCCACAGGATACACAGAACCAGGGGTAACAGAATTTACAGACCAAGAGAGTACTAGGGACTTGACACTTAGTGTCTTAAAGGCTACTGTGGATGAGTCTAGTAAGGCTGCTACATTGTTGGCTATATCAGAGAACGCCACAATAGGTATTGCCAAACAGGTTGACGATATTATGGCTGCTGATTATATTTCATCGAATACGGTAACATATTATACCGATTGGTTGACTCTAAGTAGCAATATTAGATTAGGAACAGACACTGACTTCTTGAATAATACAGCGGTAAGTTATGTAGTAACGGTAAAGGTTTATATAAAAACAGCTTAATATGACTTATTCTATAACTGAACTTAATAGCTACGACATTGCTGGAAAAGGTTTACCAGACAAGGTTGAAACAAAGGTGCTAGTGTGTCATATAAGACCTCTAACGGCACTTCAAGATATTTTGGGGTTCGACCTTCATGTTTCAATTAAAAGCTCTTACAGGTCAAAAGAATGGGAAAAGAGTCATGGAAGAAGTGGTTACTCACAGCACACCTATGAATATTTAGGTGCTGTTGATTTAACCTTTGATGACTTTAATAATAAGAAAGATGAAGTTATAGAAGCTTTATCGTTAAACACAGAATATACTAGAGTTGCAATATACAATTCATTCTTACATATTGATTATAAGAACAGTCAGTCAGAAAGATGGTTGTATGATTCTAGTTGGAAACGCATTAGAAGATTATGAGCAGATATAAGAAAATAAGGATGCCGAAAGGCTATAAGAAAGGTGTAATAACCAGAAAGACCAAAAACTATTCAGCTAACACTGATTATGATGAATATGATTATTGGGTACAAGGTGTAGGCAGTACTGAGGCATAAGATTACAATTTACAACGGAACACAGTTAAATCGTTATATTAATATAAGTAAAAAGGCAAAATGGCAGAAAGAACAAGAGTATGGGTAAGTAATCCTGTAGAGAGGGCTAGAGTTAATTATCAGTCTCTATCAGCGGATACAACATTAACAGCAGCAGATAGCGGTAAAACGTTTCTATTGGATGCTGTAGGAGAAGACATAACGCTTCCAGCAGTAGCGACATCGAATGGAGTAAAATATAGATTCCTATGTGATACTACCACAGCTACAACTGATTGGACAATCACAGCCGCAACAGCGGTTATCCAAGGAAGCGCACAGGTAGCTGGTGCAATCATAGCTGCATCAAATGAATCTTTAATAACTTTAGTAGTAGCTAAGTTCCTTCCTGGGGATTGGGTAACACTAGAGTCTGATGGAACTAATTGGTATGCAGAAGGTTCTGTAGTTACTACAATAGGATTAACATTCACTGCACCTTAATTAAATAACAATAAGATGATAGATTACAAAAAGAAACTGGAAGATATTGCTAAAGTTGTAGGCATTGATTTGAATCTAAAGAAGGATGAGGATTTGAATGTTGAATTAGCTGTTGAAAAGGAAGAAGTGAAAGAAGAGGAAGCTCCTGTTGAGACTGCCCCTCAATTTGTTACCGCTACAGAGTTTCAAGCATTTAAGGATGAGAACGAGAAGTTTAAATCTGACTTGATGGAGACATTTGAGAAGATGATTGAAATGGTGGGACAGAACGAAAAGAACAATGTTCCTAAAGAACTAGCTAAAGAAGGTTCTGATGAGCTAACTAAGGAAGTAGAAAAAGAGGTTGTTGAAATGGCAGCTGAGCAAGAAGTGGTAGTCCACTCTCCTGATTCAGTTGAAAAGGAAATCACCAAAATGACCTATGGAAAACAAGGTGATTCAGTACAAAGTAGAATATGGGATGTAATTTCTCAAAATTAATAACAATATATAATGGCAACAACTGAAACAATTACCACAACCTATGCTGGCGAATCAGCTGGGAAATACATATCAGCAGCTTTACTACAAGGTGACTCCATTAGAAATGGCGCAGTAAGCGTTATCCCTAATGTCAAGTACAAGCAAGTAGTGAACACTATGGCTCTTTCGGGAATCCAAGCTGATGCAACTTGTGACTTTACCGATGTAGGTACTGTTACCGTTGCGGAAAGAATTATCACACCTAAATCCTTACAGGTCAACCTTAAACTCTGTAAGCAAAACTATCGTGATACATGGGAAGCTATCCAAATGGGATACTCTGCACATGATAACCTTCCACCTAAATTCTCTGATTATCTATTAGGCTTGGCAGCTGCTCAGGTAGCAAGCGAAGTAGAAACTAATATTTGGAGTGGTGTTGAAGCTACGGATGGTGAATTTGGTGGACTTGAAGTTGCATTGGCAACTAACGCAGCACAACCAACAGGATTTGAAGTAGCTGGAACAACTCTATCAGCAGCTAATATCATAGCTGAACTAGGTAAGGTAGTTACTCCAACAAGTGCAGCCTTGTACAAAAAACCAGGTTTTGCAATTAGGATTCCAGTAAGTGCTGAGAAATTCTACATTGCCGCACAAGCCGCTTTGGGATACTTAGACAGATTCCATGTTGATAAAACAGCATTGAACTTCCAAGGAGTTCCATTAATCGTTTGTCCGGGAATGTCTGATGATGTAATGATAGCCACTTATGATGATAACCTATGGTTCGGTACAGGTATCCTATCTGACCAAAACTTAGTTAAGGTCATTGATACTGCTGAAACTCTTGGTGACGAGAATGTAAGGATTATAATGAGATATACCGCTGGTGTACAATTTGGAAACGGTGCGGACATCGTAACATACGGTATCACTAACGGAGCTAACTAGAAATTAGTCTAACTAACAACCATAAAGAGGGGTGGCTTGGATTATTCCACCATCCCTTTTTTAGGTAAAAACAATAATAAAAATGGCATGTGATTTAACATTAGGGAGACTAGAACCTTGCAAGGATTCGGTAGGAGGGCTTAAAGCCATCTACTTCGTGAATCATGGAGATATAACAGCATATACACAGGCGGCTACAGATGAGATTTCTGCTGTAACAGGCACACCTTCCGCATATCAATATGATATAAAGAGTGCATCTTCATTTACGCAGAACATACAGTCCGATAGAGCTACAGGGACAACCTCCTTTGAGCAAGTATTGGAATTGACATTGAAGAAATTAACTGTGGCAGACCATAAGGAATTAAAACTACTTACATATGGTAGACCGCATGTATTGGTAGAAGATTACAATGATAATATCTTTATCGCTGGTTTGGAACATGGAATGGAAGTAACAGGGGGAACTATAGTCTCTGGTGCAGCAATGAATGAATTATCAGGATATACATTGACGTTAACTGGGATGGAAAGATTACCAGCTAACTTCTTCGATGATACTCTTGCAACTATTGGATTTACAGTAGTAGCTGGAACTTAAAATCTTGTTTGTTTTCATGGTTTGGATTGCCTCTCTATTAAACGTAGAGGGGCTTTCTTTTTAACACCATAAACTTAACCATTCTGGTTTTTGCGAATCCGTATCAAAATACACTGTTTCCCATCCTAAAGCTATCCTTCTAACACCTAACTTAATTAATCTAGACACTAGCTTCATCCTCTTTTTAGGATTCAATACACGTATCCTAATAGCCTTACCAATCCTATGGCTATCATGTGTAGTCAATCCCATCATCTTAGCTTTAGTTGGAGAAACATAACCCAATTCAACATCTAATATCATCTTTGATTGGTGCACTATCTTATCAAGTATAAGCACAGGTTCGTGTTCCATGTACTTTTTACCGCTTCCAGGTTGGTCAGGACTATCAAACATATCCCATCTAAGATATAATAATCCTTCGCACTGTTGTCTGTCGTATTCCGATAACTCACTCATGATATTTCTTTTAACTTATCGTTTATCTTCAATCAAAGAACTTATTAGCTGTATTTGCAGCAATGTATCTAACAACGAATATAACACTAACAAACCGAACCACCAAACGTTTTAACATAATATTATAATGTTTTAGAACAAAAACCATCATTCTCCGTTATATTAGTATGATTACTCTATTACCAACAACTAGCGAACAAGAGTTCAATATTATACCAAGGGACTTTACTAGGTTCAAGAATATAGATATAACGATTACCGAGGATGGTTCAGGTGCTACGGAAACATTTACCGATGCAACTGTATTCGAGAATGGTGACTATATCTGTGTTGCACAAGCCTTTACAATACTCAGGGAAAACTATATGTATTACATAGAGATTACCAATGAGAGTGAGAATTGGTGGAGAGGTAAGGCTAGATGCACCAGTCAAACAGATACAAAACAAAAACATACTTTACGAGATGGAACTGATGAAGGGTTTGTTATACAGACTAAAACAGAGGATTTTCCAGTAATAAACAGTTAAGATGAAAAACAATAAATTAAAGATTGTTAATGCCAAACCTAAGCCTAAAGGCAATGCAAGAGGTGTTATAAAGTTCTCTAAGAATGAGGTTAATGAAACCCCTGTTGTAAAGGAAGAACGTAATGCTTTCGGCAAACAATTCATTAAGTATGGTGAGGATAACGATTTCTATAGTAAACTTATAGACCTATACTTATTAAGCCCTACCAACTCACGATGCATCAATGGCATCTGTGATATGATATATGGTAAAGGACTTAATGCAACTAACAGCGAAGAGAAGAAAAAGGAGTATGCTGAAATGAAATTGTTATTTAATCCTACTGATTTACGCAGGATGATTAATGATTTAAAGCATCTTGGAGAAGGTATGGTACAGGTGATGTACAATAATGATAAGTCCAGGATAATTCGTATCATACACACACCAAGGGAAACATGGAGAGCAGCTAAGGCCGTTAATGGTGTTGTAAGAAAGTACTATTACCATCCAAATTGGGTTGACTATAAAAGAAATGATAAACTAAAAGAATTACCTACATTCAAGAATGGTTCTAGTAAAGAATTAGTTGAGCTTTATATATGGAAGCCTTATAGAAGTGGATTCTATTACTATTCACCACCTGATTATCAAGGGTGTTTGCAGTACGCTGAGTTGGAGAAAGATGCATCCAATTATCATTTGAATAATATGAAGCATGGTTTCTCCCCATCCATTTTGGTCAACTTTAATAATGGTGTTCCACCAGAAAAAACTCAACAGATTATAGCTGATAAGATACATGATAAATTAACAGGCTCTAGTGGAGATAGATTAGTTGTAGCATTTAATGATGACCCTGAGGATGCTGCTACGGTTGATGCAGTACACTTACCTGATGCACACGCACAGTATCAATTCATTGCTGATGAGGCTAGGGAGAAGATAATGCTTGGTCATGGTATTGGTTCACCTATTCTATTAGGTATAAAGGATAATACAGGCTTTGGTAATAATGCAGAAGAGATTAGAACAGCATCTATCCTTATGGATAATAATGTTATAGTACCATTCCAAAGGATGATTATAGGTGGTTTGGATGAGTTATTGTTCTTCAATGGAATAGTACTTAATCTTTACTTTGAAACATTACAACCTATTGAATTTACAGAGGTTGATAATATCAAAACAAAGATACGAAGGGAAGAGGAAACTGGTGAAAAGTTATCAGCTATGGATGACCTACATGTAGAGGACTTTGATGATGAAGATGGTGATGATATTATAAGCCAATTAGAGGGGCTAGGAGAGACTATCTCTGATGAATGGGAACTCGTACATAAAGAAATTGTAAAAGACTCGGAAACACCCTTTAAAATGCCTGAGACGATGTCTGAGGCTAACCCCAACAAGCCCTCTTCACAAGATAGTGGTGTTTTCAAGGTAAGATATGCTTATTCACCTGTCAGAAATTCAGCTGATTCAAGGAAGTTCTGCAAGCACATGGAAGGGTTCACATCCAACAAAGTTGTGTTCAGAAAAGAGGACATAAATATGATGAGTTTCAGGGGTGTTAATAAGGAATTAGGACACAATAAAAGGAACTATTCCCTGTTCAAATTCAAAGGTGGTAAGAATTGCCATCACTATTGGGAATTAAGGGTATATAAAAAGAAGGTCAATGAATCCAATAGGGCATCAGAGGATAAGGTTTCAGTAAGTAATCCTGATGAAACACCAATCAGACCAATAGATATGCCTAATAAAGGAGCATATCCAGGAGCAAATTAATATATAATGGCAGATAAAGCATATTTCATATCAGTAGCAGAGTTAAAAAGGAAGTCCATTATTGATGGTAATGTAGATGGTGATAAACTTATGCAGTTCATAGAGGTTGCACAGGATATGCACCTACAGAACTATCTAGGAACTAATTTATATACACACTTACAGGGGCTTATTACAGGTGCAACAATAGATGATGGAGGTAATTCTGATTACAAGGATTTACTTATTGACTATATTAAGCCTATGTTGGTGTGGTATAGTCAGGTAGAATATCTACCATTCGCTATGTTCCAAATACAGAATGGTGGAGTATATAAACATTCTAGCGAGAAAGCTGAAACAGTTACATTGGATGAGATGAGGACAATGTTATCCAGTGCAAGGGACAAAGCAGAGTTTTATACTAGGCGGTTTGTTGACTACGCTTGTGATAATGAGGATTTATTCCCCGAATACAATACAACGAGTTCTGATTCAGACATGCACTCAGACGGTGACGTTAACTTTACAGGCTGGGTGATATGAGTATAAAGAAAATGTACAAGCCAAAGAAGGCAAACGTGGAAAAACTGGATAAGTATATTGAAAAACTCAGAAAGAATGGAGAGCTACATGATGATTGCACCGATAGGGAAAGAAATACCGATAGAGAATGAGGATAAACTCATACAATATTAGGAAAGTCCTTATTATTCCTTCTATTTAGTTGGTAAAGTCCCTGATATTGTGTATCTTGCGGACTAATTATACTGGTTTTTGAGTACTTATAGTACTCTTAGGTGTATAAATTCAAACCATGAAAGAAAAGCAAGAAAGCAGACCAAGATTAAGTGGTTCATTATTAGCGAACCATAGAATGTTCACAAAGGAAGAGGAAAGGGTGTTGGTTATAGGAGACAACCACCATCCTTTTTGTCTTGATGGATATTTGGAATTTTGTTATAAAACGTATATGGAGTATAACTGTAACAGGGTAGTCCATATAGGTGATGTAGTCGATAACCATTATTCAAGTTTCCATGAAACCGATGCAGATGGCTTTGGTGGCGGATATGAATTGGAAAAGGCTATAGAAGCATTGAAGCCTTGGAAAGAGGCTTTCCCTTATGCTGATGTTCTTCTCGGAAATCACGATTTGATAATAGCAAGGAAAGCTCAATCAGGTAGTGTACCTAAGAAATGGATTAAGTCTTATCAAGAGGTATTGGAGATACCTGACTGGACTTTCCAGGAAGAACTTATCATAGATGATGTGATGTACATTCATGGTATGGGTTCTAAGGCACATATAAAAGCTGTTAAGAATATGATGTCAACAGTACAAGGTCATCACCATACATCTTGTTATACGCAATGGCATGTGGGTAAAAGGGATAAGATATTCGGTATGCAAGTTGGTTGTGGTATAGACCAGAAAGCATATGCAATGGCATACGGCAGATGGTTTCCTAAGTCAGCAATAGCTTGTGGAGTAGTATTAGGTGGTCATACACCGATTAACGTAATGATGGATTTATAATGGAATTTAAAGCTAAGTGTACAGAGGTAGAGAATAGACCTGATTACTATGATTTGGTGTTGTCAACATACAAAGAGAAGGTAGAAGGAAGGTTTGAGCGTTCAGAGATAAGACACTTGATAGAGATATTGGATAACTCAATAAACGTAGGGGGATGAAAAACTATAAACTAATATTATTCTACGCTTTTATCCTGTTCGCAATGGGTTGTGGAACAGTAAAAAAAAACTTACATACCGTTACAACGAGTGTAAGCGATACCTTGGTAGTAAAGACAGAGGTAATAAAAGCACCGTCATTAAATTCTACACTTATAATAAAGGAATTATGCGACAGTATTACGTCAGAGCCAAAGCCTTTCAGTCAAAGTTTTACGGTAGGTAAAGATACAGTGTTCCTAGAAATTGTTGACAATGAACTACTATTAAACATAGAAGTACTTGAAAAAGAGTTACTTAGACGTGATAGTGTGGAAAGAACTTCAAGTAAGACAGTGGTAGATGTTTCAAAAAAAGTTATACATAAGATACCATTTAAGTTTTGGATATACCTGGTCATCTCCATTGCTGCTAACATATTACTTGGATACCTTATAATCAAGAAGTATAATCCATTCGGCTTATTAAAATAAGGCATACATCAAAAACACAACTGACCACCCACATACGAAACTAGAAAGCATAGCAGATTTATATGATTCATCTTTGTATGCGTCTACTGCGTAGATTCCATTGGCAAATACCATACATGTCCAAAAAAATATAATCATAATATTGTTATTTAATATCTAAACCTTCAATAAACTTAATAACCACCCTTCTCTGTGTAGATGTAAGGTTACTCTTCTTTTCAAGTATAAGAGGATACTCTTTTATAGCGTCCTCTTCACTTATCTTCCACTTATTATTTATACTGCCTATTTTCATATCGAATAGAACTCTTCCTCTAAGCTTCTTATTTTAGCAATAGTGTTGTCAAGTTCGACTTGCACAAATATAGATATTCTTTTAGTATTAATCATACATTCTCTACTATCTATTCTTAATCGCACCCTATCGCCAACATAAGACCCTAGCTCTAATTCTTTCAACACCTTGACCATATCATCTTTAGCTACACTAAGCTCATTTATTCTATGGTTAATATCATTGCCATTCCTTAATTCTTCTTTTGTCATCATTTTTCTATTAATTGTTTATAATCATTCCAACTCATTATAACTAAATCATCATATTCATCCCTCTTATTACCTTTGCCAACATCTTTTCTATGAATCACTATACTTGGATACTCAAATTCCTTAGAATCCATTGTAAAGAGTTCTAAGAGCCTTTCTCTGATATTTGATAGTACACTACTGTAATTTATTCCCCTCTGCTTACCCGCCTTTATTTGCACGTTAACGGGCACGTTGAGTAAATCAATACCACAGTCATCATGAACTCTGCTACCATAACGAGAAGTTATACACTTATCATACCCCAATGATTTGAACTCATTTGCATACAACCTCTCTGCTCGATGACCTTTATTCCTATTGGTATTGGGCATACATTCTATTTTTATAAGTTTCAGAAGCATCTCTTTCGTTATCAAAGAAACCTAAATGTTCTTTTTTGCCATTAATAACTATCTGTGCTTTCCATTTTTTACTTTTCTTATCCCACGAAACACCAGTATATTTTGAGGTTGATTTCCCCTTGTGTCTTATGCTTTTAGATGTGTTATATCTAACTGTAACCAACATTAGGTTGCTAAGGTAATTGTTTCTTGGATTCTCATCTACATGGTCTATAATAAACCCAGATTCTTTTGGGTTATGTCCTAAGAAAGCTATAGCTACAAGTTGATGAACATAATATTGTTTTGAATATCCATGCTTTTTAAGTCTAAGTCCTAAATGATTTGTTTTACCCCACTGAACTAAAGACATTAGTCTATATGGCACAAGTCTATCTCCCCATTTTGTTTTACATCTTCGTGTACAAGACCTCACTCTACCCCTGTCTGAAACCTGATAATAACTTTCCCAATCAGGAATGTCAACCCATTTTTCCTTTGTTCTGTTAGTGTTCGGCATCTATTAAATGGTTTTCTGTTTTAATCATTACATCAACTAAGATGTCATTAACCACTTCATTACTGTTCTCTACTCTGGCTTGCGCTAATCTTTTTACTATCTCTTCTTTCATGTGTTCAATTGTTTTCTTTCTAGTGATTTATATTGCTTCTTTTTATTCTCCATCATTATCATGGCTTCTATCCTATCAGAAATATTCCTTTTATCAATCTCATCCATTCCAACCAGGAGTCCAGCCAACCTTCCCACAACACCTTCATTCAACATAGTGGATAGCTTCCTTCTTAATCTACTATTCCTTTTCTCCAAGTCCCTATTATTAAGCACAAGGGATTCATTATCCCTTATAACAGAATAACCAACCTCTTCTGTCAGTAATGAGTTCTTATTGAAATCCCTTATAGCTTCATTGTACTTCTCAGGAACGTCTTTAAGTGTCTTTTTTAAAGCATGTATAACACATGCATGGTCTCTGCCAACATACTCACCTATAGATTCCATACTATATCCTGTATATTCCCTACAAAGATAATAGAAAGTAGCTCTACTGAACACATAAGGATTTGTTTTGGTTGGTAATGAAATATCATTTATCCCTATCTTATATTCAACATAGTTCTTTATGACTTCCAACCTATAATCATCTTTATCAATCCTCATATTAGAACATCTTTAATTGTCTTTCATCCAATCCCTCCCAAAACTCAATATCTTTTCTTACCTTATTTATATCCTTGGTTACCTGACTTTTTTGTTCGAGCAATAAACTCAGTTGGTCATTGAGGTGTTTAAGTGATTTATTCACCTCATCTTGGGAATAACTCTTTGCTCTATATATTTTCATAGTGCTTTTTCTATTGCTTTTTCCATATTCACCATCCTTATTTCATCCCTATTGATAACGCAATCAGGATTATGCTTTTGAATGGCCTTCATACTTTCCATTAACCATTGCGCATGTTTTAAAAGTTCTGGTGCTGCTGCTATTAGTTTGGCGTTGGCTTCATTTTCTTTATCTGAAGTGGTTGAAGATATGGATAAATGACCTTGATTAAATCCATTACAGACAACCTTAGGGTATATCCCTTTCATATTTCGTACCTCCCACTCCCCACTTGTTCCTTTAAATTCTTTCATGGTTCTTATTATAAATCTCTTTATACATTCTAGTTATCTCATCGTATAACTTTGCGTTCTGAGTATAAATATAGTCTATTTTATGTTCTTTACCTTGGTTGTTAACATAAATATAACATCTTGGTCTCCTTACACCTTTGGAATTGTCCACAGGAACAGGATAGATATAGATTCCATTAAGCCAACACCACTTCATTTGTTTCATGGGCTTTGACTAATATTATTACTCCACATTAATATAAATAAAACAAGAACCAGCTTCCATCCAAACCAAATAACACAAAGCGTGATGCCGATAGCCCCTAAAATCAATCCAAATATATCACCTAAATCAAACCTCATCCTTTCTTATTCCTTTTATATGCCAGATATTCATCTTCAAATTCCTCCTTAATGTACGCCTTATACTGTTTAAGGCTGTTATGTATACTCGTAAGGCTTATACCACTCTCTGTAGCCAACTGCCTTAATGATAAAGAGGTTGGTAAGTATAGCTTACATAGTTTACTTCCATACGCTCCAAATACATTCACTTCACTCATTATACCTTCATAAAGATTATTCAATAGTATCTCATTGTCTATATCGAAGTCATCTGTATCGGTAGTATCTATAAAGTCAGCTACATAAACAAGTTTGTTCTGCCTGTGATAGTCCACTACACGACTTCTAAGAGTGAAATAAACATAATACATGTTAACGTCTCCATCTTCCCTTATAATCCTATTAGGATTGTCCAGGTTGCTTAATTTGATATAGGTATCATGGATGAAGTCATCTATTAAATGTATTGGGCAGCCTTGATTAGTCAACATCTTACTCCAATCATCCCTCCTAGTGTCTAGTACTTCTATTATATCCTTACTCATTTATATGTTTGTAATTCCTTAATTACTTCATTAAAGAAATCTATCTGTTTGTTGCACCAATCTGGACTAAGGTATACTGATATGTACTCATACTGATAAAGTATTCTCCTAACACATATTATAGCATACTCAGCTGCTGGTATGGTACATGTATCTCCTAATCCAGCTCCATAAACGTCAACATCAAAAAACTCATTATATAATTCTTCTGCTAATTCCTTTGGTGTCATATTAAAACTCTATATCTATTTTCTTCTGTATTCTTGGCAATCCTTTCTCTATTATAAAAGAAATAGGGTCAAATGCTCTGTTCCTACTCCTTCTACATTTAGCCAACATGCCACCAGACTGAGAGTTTTTCTCTATGATTATCTGTGTCTCAGCTTTCTTTTCAAGTGCTGAACCTAGATGGCCTGTAGGTTTCTCACTTCCATAGTTTGAATGTATCACGGTTATAATGGCACAATTATATTTAGAACTTATTGTCATTATACGCTGTGTAACCTCATTACACTCTTCTATATTGTTTACGTCACTGACCAGGTCAGCTGCACCATCTATGATAATCACTCCTGTCTTTTGGTTATGTGATAGATACGTCTCAATGAAATTCATTCTATCAACATGTACGTATTCCCTTAAAGCAAATACATTGAGCTTATCAACCATTTTCTTATCAGGAATCATTCTTGCTATCCTCTTGGACACTGATTGGGTATGCCATTTACTTTGTTCTGTATCTATGTATAACACTTCCCTATCACCTCTATGTCCTTTGATATAACTTACGAAGCTCTTGTCTCCATCTAAATAAGCTGCTGTGAGTAAGCTGACAAAATAAGTCTTATAACTCTTAGGAGGTGCTTGTATGAAAACAAAGTTACCATAGGTCGCTAAAGGCAAGGCATGTACGTTACCCTCAAAATCATTGTACATGCCAAGTGAAATAGCTACTGGTGGACTGTTTATCTTCTCATCTGGATTGACCTCACAATCCTCCAACATGAACTGAAACTCAGTGTATTCCATATACTACCAGTCATCATCAGTATTGGTGCTAACTACAACTTCTTTGTTAGATGCTTTATCGGGGTCAAAAGCACTATCTCTTTTTGCGTGAAAGACAACCGACATGTTGCCAATAAATTCTTTGTCAACCTTAGCCTCCCTATCTTCTTTTGTTTGGTTCACATAAATACCTCCATTATCACCTAGCTTTATGCTACCGTCCTCCTGAGTCCATTCTTTTTTCTTGTCATCACACCATGAAGCGAAGTAAAGCCACACCTCTTCCTCCTTGTCTTTATTCGTTTTTTTCACTAACTTACCTGTCTTTTTTGCTTCGGTAAGATTTATACTACCGCTTAAAATAATTGCTCCCATAATTAAAAATGTTTATTTATTAAATTAATACCTGTTAGTCATTTAGTCAATGCCTTTCTTACTTCTGGTGTAAGACTATACCTATCCTCTATATCTAGCATAGTAGCTCCTTCTGCAAGTTTCTTAACACACTTCCCAAAAGGAACAGTATTTACATGTAGTGTAGGTTTATTTGACGTTACCCTCCTAGGTGTTTCCACTAAATCCTTACCATGTGAATTGGTTGCATCAGCATCAGCGGTATCATCAATAAGGAATAACCCATTGAGTGCATATTTCCTAGCATATGAACTAGAAGCACCAAATGATTGTGCTATATCCATACCCTTCTTATTAATATCAACACCAGCCGATGCCTTTGAAACAACCTCTTGTTCCCCATCTGTTATTGTAGCTGTTACATCTATAACAGGAATACCAGATAATTCTTTTGTCTCTTCCTTTATAGTAAGTAGGAATCCTTCTCTTAAACACAGTGGTTTGACTGCATCCAGTATGTCTTCTAATGAACGGTAATGGTATTTACCAAAGTTGTTGAACCTGGTCTTACCAACCTTTAATTCATTCTGTATTTTAACTAACTTTTCAAGCATTGTTTTAATAGTTTTATTATTTGATTATAAACCTTGGACTTCTTAAAGCCCATTTCCATCTTCATAGCCATGTTCTCAACCTCTAGGTTATTAACGTATAGGGCTATCTCAGTAAGTTCTTTGACTGCTTTGGATGACCTTTCTATGTTATCCTTCTTCTTTGCTTTAGACTTCAACTCAATAAGGAAGTTCCCTAAAGACATCATCTTATCCTGATATGTTATTTCAGCTTCCAAATCCTGGTTATCATCTATTCCTTTCATTCCCCTCCAAATACCTGTCCTTTAACCACAAGTTTGTAGTCGAATGGACAATCTTTATCACAAAGCTCGAAGATATAAGTCTCCAATTCTGATATTCTTTTATCCTTCTCTGACATAGCATCAGCCATAGCCTCTATTCTCATGTCTTTAAATGTGAGTAAATCGTACATAGTTTATTTATTTATTAGTCTTAATACGTCTTTGGTTAATATCTTTCTACATATATTAGCGGTTTCTAATTGGTTTTTTAATTTAGCAGCGTCAGCAGCAGCATCATAAGCAGCAGTATCAGCAGCATAAGAAGCGGCAGCATCATAAGCAGCAGCATAAGAAGCAGCAGCATAAGCAGCATAAGAAGCAGCAGCATAAGAAGCAGCAGCATAAGCATCATAAGAAGCAGCAGCATCAGCAGCAGTATAAGCATCTTTTAACTGGCTATCATTAGCTTTATACCTACCGTACTGTTTGGCTACTTTCAAAGCGTTTAAACTTCTTTCATCGTTCATTAAATGCTTTACGGTTTCAGCGCATAAAGCCTTTACTAGAGTCATCTTTCGTTTGTTTACTCCTACTCTTTGTGCTATCCAAAGCATCCAATCCCCTCTAGGGCAGTTATCCCACGCTTCTTCAAATGTTTTGTATCCAGAATAGAACTTTACAGCTTCACTACATGGGTTATATTTGCTTATATCCGCTTTCATCTTATCTGTTTAAATATTTCTTAACCTTATCTTTTCTCTTGATTGTTTCTGTTGACGAGCGAGAACACCAAAAGTTCTCATACTCTACTTTCCACATAGTAATTGGATTCAGTTGATGGTCATAAGGGTTGTCTATTAACTCTCTTTCTTTTGTTTCCATATGTAAGTCTTTAGTTTTAATCATTATAATAAGTATTCCAACCATCTTCCCAAATCTTCTGAAATCGCAAGCCCCAAAACTCATATTCATCTAACTTGTACCCAAGTTCATCAAAGAGAACACCGTCCTCTTTTATTATGTATTCATTATCATCAAATAGTCTGTGGGTTATTGCCTCACCTTTATCCAGTAAAATCTTTGCTTCCTTTAGTTTCATACTTCAAATATAGTCATTTACTACCAAACCTCAATGGTATTTATGAATTATTTAACGAATCGAATACATGTTTACCCATTATAGGGTGTACACAGTTCCTTAGAATCTGTCCTGGACAGTGATTATTTTTGTAATAAAGATTACCTTCGTAACTTATTCCCAACCACTCCTTTAGCTTATTAGCCTCCGCTACTGTCCCAGCTGTTATGAATCCATTGAACTTAGGTATATCAATATCATTGTTTATATCAAAATTAGACCAGAAATAGTGCCTACCCACTATTGAAGTAGGTTCTATTAGTGGTTTATAATATGGTTTTACATTCTCAACCACATACTTACCTTTATAAAAATGTTGTAAGAATATTATTTCTTGGTATAATTCCATATCGGTATATCTCTTTTTTTATGTCTGGTTGCCTTCATCATCTTACTATGGGTCTGACAAGGTGGTGAACTCCATATAAAATCAAATTCAGATGAATATTCTAGTAGGTATTGGTGTGCATCACCAACTATTACTGTGTCATTGGGGAAGTTATCTGCATACACCCTAGCTATCTTATCTTCTATTTCAACAGCTGTTATATTATGCCCATCACCCCAATCTTTTCTATTACCACCTATACCAGCATATAAATTAAGTATATTCATATATCTATTTTTAATCCATATCAATATTATGGTCTATTACCCACCAAACCACTAATACGAACAGTATAACTATTGTTAATCCTATCATTGTTTTAAAGTTGCAACCCATCAGGATATTTTGTTTTCATTGGGGTGTAATCATCCCCACTTGTTTTTCCACATTCCTTGCATTTCATTTTAGGAATTACGCTGCTATGGAAATAGCCATCATCATACCCACTTACATTTTTTTCGATATGCCCGCAGTGTTCGCATTCCATGTCAGCCCAAAAATCCCTTCTATTTTGTGATAATCTATTTTTAATTTTCATTATATACTTATTTTAAGTTCATAACAAATATACTCATTTAACGTATACAAATATTAATTACCCTGTTAAACTTTTCTTAATAGACTAATAAATATCCTTGAAAGTGTGAAAACAAATTTATTTCTTATAAAAACATACCTATTGCATATACAATAGTAACTCTTTAAGGCTCTGCCTGTCGGCAGAATATCTTATTAAGGAGTCGAAGAATGACTCATCGTTTGCGAAGTTACAACTTTAGCGGGACATATGCAAACATATTTCAATAAATCTTTGTTAATGAACAAAAACCTATACTTTACGTTATATTAATATAAATGAGATTATGCCTAAAGCAAAAAAGAACAGTGCCAACATAAAAGAGTGGGACGGGAGAAAGAGCAATGGTAGAAAAGTAGGTACCAAAGTTCAACCAAAGCTTACACCTGCTAAACTTAATAAGGCTAAGAAGGATAGAATGGTTATCTATGCCACTAATGCTATTATAGATGAGTACGGCAATGAAGAAGAGTTTTGGAAGATGATAGCTGGACAAGCTAGAAAGTCATACAACCATGCAAAGATGATAGTAGAGTATGCTTATGGTAAACCTAAAGATGATGTAGGTGGTGGTAAAAAGAACAAAGCACCAGTGATAAACTTCTACAACAACCAACCACAACCACAGATTGATAACACTATAGATATTACACATGAAGAGAAAGAGTGATACAGAGTTTTATGCGCCAGAGATTGTTAGGGATTTAACTAATCAGATTCTAGACTCATGGCTTGCTGAGTTGGAAAAAATAAATAAGAATGAAGATTGATTTACATACTAAGTATCAACCATTGTTCAAGAATGATACTAGGTACTACGTAGTTACAGGTGGTAGGGGTAGTGGTAAGTCATTTGGAGTAGCTTTAAGACTACTTCTGCTTACCTATGAGAAGAATGAAAGGATATTATTCAGTCGTTTCACTATGAAGTCTGTAGACGTATCCATTATGCCTGAGTTTATAGAAAAGATAGACTTAATGGGTGTGCATAGTGAGTTTAGGGTAACTAGGGATGAGATAATAAACCTAACTACCGGTTCTTCTATAATGTTCAAGGGTATCAAGACAGCATCAGGCAATCAAACAGCAGCACTTAAGTCTCTAACGGGGCTTACCTGTTGGGTATTAGACGAAGCTGAGGAATTGGTTGATGAAGAGATATTCGATAAGATTAACCTATCCATAAGGAGTAAGCTAAAGCATAATAAGATAATAATGATACTCAATCCAGCAACTAAAGAACATTGGGTATTCGATAGGTTCTTTGAGACACAGAATGTGGAAGGTGGATGGAATGGCGTTAAAGGTGATACAACTTACATCCATTCAACATATAAGGATAATAAGGATAACCTGGATGAGTCATTCCTTAATGATGTATTCAAGATGAAGCTTGAAAGACCTGATAAGTATGAGCATCAGATATTAGGTGGATGGTTAGAGAAGGCAGAAGGCGTTATATTCAATAACTGGAAGGTAGGACAGTTTATGAGATTGGAAACATCTTGCTTTGGACAGGATTTCGGTTTTAGTGAAGACCCAACAACATTAGTTGAGGTTTCATACGATGCAAACAGGCGTAAGCTGTACGTTAAGGAGCGATATGGGAAGAAAGAACTGTCTGCTGGTGTTATAGCATCAAAGAACATAATGCATGCGGGAAAAGGGCTTATAATGGCTGATTCAGCTGACCCTAGACTTGTATCAGAGATACGTTCAAGAGGTTGTAATATCAGGGCTGTAAAGAAGCGTAATGGAAGTATATTATCGGGAATAGCATTGATGCAAGACTTAGAGATAATCGTAGACCCGAACAGTAAGGAAATAATAAAGGAGCTTAACAACTATGTTTGGCATACCAACGGTATCAAACCTATTGATGCCTATAATCACAGAATGGATGCGATAAGGTACGCATTAACAAAACTTCATGTTCAAAAGAAAAGTGGTAACTATAGTTTGAGGTAATTCCTAAAGTTCTTCTACATCAGGTTCTTCGTCTTCGCCTAAATTTGGAAATTCCATAACATCACCCAATATCCAATCTTCTTCTTTGTAATCTTCTGGTATATGTGCTACAAATAAATCCCTACCTAACGCTTCTTCAATAGCTTCCTTTTCTGAATCCGCTTTAACATAGGTTTCAAAAGGCACTTGTACATAAACTGTTACTTTGTAATCTTTCATTATATTATTATTTTTTTATCGTTAAACATAGTAGGGGTAAAATTATTTTCACTTTTCCATATCATTAAACTCAATAGGGGTAACTTCACTCCTGTTTTTTGTCATCATTAAACATAGTATGGGTCTGTTTTTCTATATCGTTAAACATAGTAGGGGGTATTTATATAAAATCTTTTTTCATTCTAGTTTGATAACGTTCTTCAATAAATGTATTGATACCAAAATCAATAATATATTGGTTGTAATTCTCCCCTATTATTAGGCCTATGTATGTTTCTAATCCCATTAATCCCATACCAGATACTCTTATTTTGTCACCTATTTTTTATGCATATAACAAAGGTATTTATAGGTATTAAAATATTTATACAAAAAAAGTTGCTTTTTTGCTTGTTTATCCAAATAAAAGGTTACCTTTATTGCATGGGAGAAGCCCATACAAGAGAAAATAAACGTAAAGCACTGAATATCAACAAGTTAAAACAAATAAGATGACAACACAAGAAAGATTACAAGCGGTAAGAGAAGAATTAAAGAAACAAAATACTATTCTTAATGCATATAAAGCATTAGAATATTTAGAAAGTATATGGGGCAAAGTGACCTATAGAAATACGAATATGCATGTTAATTACGGTAATAAGTTAGACGTACCTTTATTTGATTGTTTGTATATAAACTACTATGCAAGAAATAATTCACTTCTAAATTATACTCATAGAGAAGCTAGGTATTTTAAAGATATGGATGATAGCGAAGCGTGGCCTATATGGAAAAAAGAAGCGTATAAGGCAGCTAAAATATACCAAGAGTTTTATAACTCTGAATACAATAAATTTAATGACTATGAATACTAAAATAAACATACTATGAAACTTTACACAATGACAAACAAGGATTACACAACGACACTACATTGGATAGCTAAATTTACAGCATCCTTTATCATTACCTTAATCATTTGGGTAATTGCATATTATTTAATCTATAAAATATAAGTTATGACAACATTAAAAGATTATACTAAATTAAACTCCATAGGAAATGCTAAAGTCCAATTAGATATAGATTTTGATAGCAAAAAAATAAACTACGAACAATTAATGGAGTTTGACAACCTAATAACCGAGCATTTTATAAACCTTTTAAAATAAGCAAGATGAATAAATTAAAAATACACAAAGGCAAGGTTTACGTAAAAAACAAACTAAGCAACAAGATAACAGCCCTATTTATCCTTATATGGTTTATAGGTAGCTTGATAACATTGAATGAAATATTAACAGCATTAAAATAAACAAGATGAAAACATTGGTAATTAAAACACACAACAAACAAGATGCAATTAAACAAATTAATAAATTTAGGCTGGTAAACAAAAATAAATGGTATCAAGTGGAGTTGACCTATCTACCATTTGTGTATAAAATAAAGGCATACAATACCTGGATACAATTAATGTATCAAACTAAGGACGGTAAAATGTTATATAATTTTAGTGGCTTAATGGACACTAGTGTAACTGCATTTAAAAATCATTTAGTTGAATATATAAGATAACAATAATGGAAACAATAAAAGCAAAACAACTGATCAAGAAACTAAGCCTTTTCCAAAAAGTAGCTATAATAGCAACACCTAAGGAATGGCTGGTATTTAAAGATGGTAAGATACCAGAATTTCATTTCACTAATGACCCACACCGCTATACTTTGAACAATAGCGAGATATATCAAATAGATGAACTTAAAGCACAAATAAGATGAGGGAATTTAATTTATTTGGCGTTATGTTGTTATTTAACAGGAACACAGAAAAAGGAGGCTTCTACTTTACAGAGCCGAAAACAGGGCATGGTTTTTACCCTAATGATAAATATTTTACAAGCATTTGGGGTAAACCGACCTATAAAAACTATACAGATGTTGCGGAGTTCTATATTTCAAGTAATAAATATAGACTGAAAGCATTAAAAACTTACATATGAAAAAATCACTATTCAATCCATACACACATAATATGTTAGTTGATACTATGACGTTAACTGAGTATTACGATAACTTATTGTTCTTAGATTGGGA